>Ga0224523_1000047_pt1 | contig 86971 bp, 68 predicted proteins | sample CFST50metaG_FD_182732 | JGI IMG/M metagenome (GOLD analysis project Ga0224523, IMG submission 182732) | Peat soil microbial communities from Stordalen Mire, Sweden - C.F.S.T50 | ecosystem: Environmental > Terrestrial > Soil > Wetlands > Peat | place: Sweden: Norrbotten County, Stordalen Mire... | reverse complement strand
GCGCCTTGACCGTTGCAAGTATTTTCCTTGTTTTAGGGGCGTATTCGGTCAACTCTCCCTACAGCACCATCGGCGCTGAGCGCGAACTGCTGCAGATGATGGCATACGAGCCCGCGCTCTTGATAGCCGCGCTGGGAATGTATTGGGTCACCAAGAGTTTCCACGTTAATGTCATAGCGTCGTATTCCCATCCCCTCATCATGTATTTACCGGGAATATTTGTAAGCGTCCTGTTTATTCTTACGATAAAGTTCCGTAAATCGCCTTTCGACCTTTCCACGTCGCACCATGGCCACCAGGAACTGGTAAAAGGATTGACCACGGAATTTTCAGGGCCTTCCCTTGCAATGATCGAAGTAGCACACTGGTATGAAAACATTCTGCTCTTAGGTTTTGTATATTTGTTTTTCGCCTTTAATCCGATTATCGCCATAGTCGCCACCATTGCCACGTATGTTCTGGAAATTTTGATTGATAATACGTTTGCCCGTTTGACCTGGCAGTTCACCGTTGCCTCTTCGTGGATAGTTACCGGCGCAACGGCGGTGACCAATTTATTGATACTAACGTTTTTTCTGAAGTAGACCGAGGGATACGATGTCTTATTTTTCAAAATCACCCTGGGTATTTCACTACGACGCATCCAGCTGCAACGGATGCGATATCGAAGTGCTGGCATGTCTTACACCGCTGTACGATATCGAGCGGTTCGGCATCATCAACACCGGGAATCCGAAACATGCGGATTTATTCCTCGTTACCGGATCGGTCAACGAACAAAATATAAGCGTTATAAAAAACCTGTACAATCAAATGGCGGACCCAAAGGTTGTCGTGGCCATCGGCATTTGCGCCACCAGCGGCGGAATTTTCCGCACCTGCTATAACGTCATGGGCGGCATCGACAAGGTGATTCCGGTCGATGTCTACGTTCCCGGCTGTGCCGCGCGGCCAGAAGCGATCATCGACGGCGTGGTGAAGGCCCTGGGAATTCTGGAACAAAAAGCGGCGGCGCTCAAGGGCGAGCCAGTCGCGGAAAGCGTATAAAGACTACTATGACCGAACAATTGATCGGTATTGACAAAAAAGATCTTACGGCCAAGGCCGCGGAGATGAGCAAGAACGGTTTCAGGTTGGTGCAGATAGGCTGCACACTTACCGACTCGTTTGAAATAACCTATAGCTTCGACAAAGACTACGTCTTGCACAATCTGCGTATGACGATTCCCCAAACCAGCCCCGTTATTCCCAGCATTACGGAATCGTATTTATGCGCGTTTACCTATGAAAACGAACTACAGGACCTTTTTGGTCTTACGGTAACGGATATGAAATTGAACTTTAACGGCGCCTTTTATCAGACCGCCGTCAAAACGCCGTTTAACACCGGCGTTCCTACAAACCCGGAACAAAAAGCCAAGTAAATCATCATGGCACAAAGAACAATCGTACCCTTCGGTCCTCAGCACCCCGTTCTTCCCGAACCCATCCATTTGGATTTGGTGTTGGAGGACGAAAAAGTCGTGGAAGCGCTTCCGTCAATAGGTTTCATCCATCGCGGTTTGGAGCGGCTGGCGGAAACCAAAGATTTCAATGAAATGACCTATGTCGCGGAGCGCATTTGCGGCATCTGCAGTTTTATCCACGGCCAAGGATATTGCCAGGCGGTCGAGGACCTCATGAAAATACAGGCGCCCGAACGGGCTCTGTATCTGCGCTCGATATGGGGAGAACTGTCCCGTATCCATAGCCATCTGCTCTGGCTGGGGCTTGCGGCGGACGCGTTCGGGTTTGAAAGCCTTTTCATGCATTCATGGCGGGTGCGCGAGGCTATTTTGGACATTGTTGAGGAAACAACCGGTGGCCGCGTCATCTTCGGTTCGTGCAAAGTGGGCGGGGTGCGCAGGAACATCGACAATGAAACATTGAAAAGCATAAAGGGACGGCTTAAAAAGATAGAGCTCATGAGCCGTGAAATAACAAAAATATTTGAAACGGACGGATCAGTCAAACGCCGTATGGTCGGCGTCGGCGTGCTATCCAAGGAAGACGCGTATGCCCTGGGCGCGGTCGGTCCAACGCTTCGCGCAAGCGGCCATGCGCAGGACATGCGAAAGCGCGGTTACGCGGCATACGCGAAACTTTCGTGGGAGCCGGTGGTGGAAACCGCGGGCGATTGCTTTGCGCGAAGCATCGTGCGGGTGCGGGAAGTGTATCAAGCCTTTGATTTGATCTATCAGGCAATCGATAAAATTCCCGATACCGAAGTCGAGGTGAAAGTTACCGGAAATCCTCCGGCGGGAAGCGAGACCTTTATGCGGGTGGAACAGCCGCGCGGCGAGGTCGTGTATTATCTAAAGGGAAGCGGGACCAAGTTCCTGCAGAGGTTCCGCGTGCGCACGCCGACATTCGCGAACATTCCTCCGATGGTGGTCATGCTTAAAGGGTGCCAGCTCGCGGACGTGCCGGTCATCGTTCTCACCATCGATCCTTGCATCAGTTGTACGGAGAGGTAAATCATGGCGACACTGGGAATAATTAAAATAGTCATGGGATGGGCGGTTTCAAAGCCGGCAACGCGCCTGTATCCCTTTGTTAAGCGGGAACCGTTCGCAAATAGCCGAGGCAGCATCGCCATCGAAATTGAAAAATGCTCCATGTGCACGCTGTGTCAAAAGAAATGCCCCACCGACGCCATCATAGTAAAACGCCAGGAAAAAATATGGGAAATCGACCGACTGCGCTGTATTTCCTGTGCAGCTTGCGTTGACGCGTGTCCTAAAAAATGCCTGACCATGATTACCGCATACTCGCCGTCGGTTTCCCAGCGCGGCATTGATTCCTTTGTCCAGGCGCCCGCAAAGCCCTCGGCACAGGCCTCGGCGGAATCAACATCGCCAAGCGATGAATAAAAAAACCGGCACGATTTTATTCTTGTTCCCGCCTATCCGCAATTAACATTTTTTAACTAAAGCTTTTTGGAATTTTCTTTTCCCCCTTCAGGAATAGTACACCTGTGCGGTTTCAATATGTTTGAATATCTTTTTACAAAAAACGAAAGCAACTCCCATGAAAAACAATCACAAAAAAACGAAAATCATCGCTACCATCGGCCCGGCAAGCAGATCGCCAAAAATGATCGAAGAACTCCTCAATAATGGCGTCAATGTTTTCAGGCTCAACTTCTCCCATGGATCGCATGAAGACCACGAAAAATCCATTCAAATAATTACCGCTGTCTCTAAAAAATTAAAGGTATATCCGGGAATTTTGGCCGATCTTCAAGGGCCAAAGATTCGCACAGGGCTTACCAAGGCGGATAAACCGATAACCCTAAAGGCCGGCGCATCAGTGATATTGACCACGAATAAAATCGAATGCACCGAGTCAATGCTTTGCATCGATTATCCGGGAATTTTGAATGATATCTTTCTGGGGGAAGAAATCCTGATCAATGACGGGGCCATACGACTTAAAGTCGAGGCCATCCATAAGGCGCAAAAACAGGCTTCGTGCAAGGTGCTTACCACGGGCGATTATTCGTCCCATAAGGGCGTTAATTTCCCCAACGCAAAGCTAAGCGTTCCGTCCTTTACAGCCAAGGATAAAAAGGACCTCGCGTTTATCCTTACCCAGAACGTCCAGTTCGTGGCCCTGTCCTTTGTGAGGCGCAAGGCCGACATCCTGCCGCTTGCGTCTAGTATAATAAAATCCAACAAGCATATAAAGCTCATCATAAAAATAGAAAAGCCCGAAGCGGAAAAAAACCTCGAGGAAATTTTGGATGTATGTGATGGCATCATGGTGGCGCGGGGCGACTTGGGCATCGAGACATCGCCTTACGTGGTTACTCTGCTGCAAAAGCACATGATCAAACAAGCCAATAAAAGAGGGAAAATCGTAATCGTTGCCACGCAGATGCTTGAATCCATGATCGAGCACGCCATGCCCACCCGCGCCGAGTCCACGGACGTTGCCAACGCGGTCATCGACGACACCGACGCGCTCATGCTTTCGGGCGAGACCGCGATGGGAAAGTATCCGGCGCTCGCGGTTGACACAATGGCCAAAATAGCGGCCATGACCGAACATAGCTCCTATTTGAATAAGGACATCAGGATTTTGTCCCTCAAACCCCGAATAACATCAAACGCCATATGCGAAGCCGCGGCATGGGCAAGCAAGGACCTCAACAATATTCCGGTGCTCGTGTTTACCATGTCCGGCGACACCGCGTTGTATTTGTCAAAAATCAGGACCCAGGCGCCCATTTACGCGTTTTCCCCTTCAATGCAGGTCGTGTGCCAATGCGCGCTTTTCTGGAATACCGAGGGATTTTGTCTACCGTTCAATAACAATATGGTGGAGCTTCAGAAACAGGCTGAGGAAATACTTATGAGCCGTAAGCTTGTTAAAAAAGGCAACTTGGTGCTTGTGATAAGCGGTACCACGCAGGTTAAAGGAGCGACGAATTTTGTACGGGTGAAAAAGGTTGGGGAGGAGTAAAAAGGCATTGTTTAAAAAGCAAATAATTAATATCACGTGGAGGAGTCATCAATTTTAACAAGTTATCCACAAAACATCAAAGGATTTATAAACACTCTTTTAAAGAGTATCTGCTGTTGCTACAAGTCTCTGATGTTCCTGTTGGTTAACCTTTTTGGTGCATGGTAAAATGAATGTCCGAGCACCCCCGAAGCCTCCGAGCGCTATCTTCCGGAGTAATATCGCGCTGGGGCATGGCGAGCATTTCATAGCCGACCATGAACTTGCGCACCGTGGCGGACCGAAGAAGCGGTGGATAATAATGTATGTGGAAATGCCACCCCTCATGAGCTTGATTATCGGTTGGCCGTTGATGGATTCCCATTGAATAGGGAAAGCTGGTTTCAAAGAGGTTATCGTAACGCACAGCCATTCGATGTAAAATGTCCGCGCAAGCGGCTTTATTTTTTTCGGAGAGCATCGAGATATCGGACATATGTTCCTTGGGAAGAACCATGATTTCAAACGGCCATATCGCCCAAAACGGCGTCAAAGCGACGAATGAGTCGTTTTCCAGGACAATGCGCGCTTGCATTTTTTTTTCTATTTTAAGATAATCACATAACATACATGTCCCGTTTTTTTCCAGCCACTGCTTTTGCCTTACGCCTTCATTGGCGGGGATAACGGGAATGGTTTCGTTGGCCCAGATCTGGCCGTGCGGGTGTTGGTTGGAACAACCCATGATCGCGCCGCGGTTTTCAAAAAGTTGCACATACCGGATATAGTCGATCGCGCCGAGTTCCTTGAATTGATCGACCCAAACATTGACAACAGGTACTATTTGACCGACATCCATGAGGGCGAAAGTGAGGTTATGTTTGGGCGAAAAACAAATGACCTTACAAATACCGCGCTCGCTTTGGGCGACCAATAAAGCGCCTTCCGACATGCGTTCCTGGGGGATATCGCTTAACAGCGCGCTGAAATCGTTTACAAAGACATAGGTGCCGGAATACGGAAGGTTTTGAAGAGAACCCGCGCGCGTATTACCGGGACAAAGGTAACAACTCGGTTCATAAGAAGGGATGTTGAGGTCGGCATTGCGCTCGACTTTACCCTGCCAGGGACGTTTTGTTCGGTGTGGCGATACGAGCACCCACTCATCGAGAAGCGGGTTATACCGGCGGTGCGGATAATCGGAAAGATTCATGAAATAGCGTACCTTTGAAATAGAAATAGTTCTTATTCGCCCTCCTGCCTGCCGAAGCGGCAGCGCAGGCAGTGTTAAAAAGCAAAGTAAAATACTTTCTTGCGCTCGATATACGGAGCATTAGTTGCTCTTACAGCACCGGAATCCCGTTTGCGGTTTTGCGTCTCCATTGGCTCCGGGAGAGACCGCCTGACATTTAGAGAGCGGTCCGCCCATGGCCGCCGGATTTCCATCGTTTCCCTTGACCCATTCAAACACATTGCCCACCATGTCCATGGCGCCAAATTTGCCGATACACCGGTTGCGATTTCCCGAAGCCTCGGGAAACCGGCCTTCGGTATTACACGCCTCTTTATCGAACACCCAACCGTAGGAATATGAATATCCCTCCAAGCCGCTGCAGGCCCACTGCCATTCCTGCGACGAACAAAGGCGTTTATCTTGTTGTTGACATAGAGCCAGCGCTTCGGCGTACGGAACGTTGACGCGGGGAATCGTTCCCTCCTTGTTCGGGAATTCATATTTATCGATGCACACCTTTAAAAAAGGCCGGCCCGTTTTCCCCGGGGGAATATCGACGAGCATCATTCCCCGGGGGCAGATAAGCGGCAACGCATATCGTCTGATAAGTTCCGTCTCGGAATTTTCCTGAGAGTGCCTGAATATCCGTTCGATCTGATTAAACGTGTAGGTTCCCGAAACATTGTCCTTACCCGTAAAAAAAACAGTCTTGTCGGTTTCTTTGATTATTTTTCCTACAAGGGTAAGATTTTCCTTTGGTTTTCCATAGTCATCGGTTTCGGGGTTTTTTATAATAAGGGTGTCGTATACTTCCGGGATTACGGCTTTTGATGTTTTCGTTGAATCGGTTGCGGGCGCCGCGGGGGTTGCTATAGAGGTGATGACGGACTTCGTCAGTGGAATGGTTGAACCGTTGACGTCGAGTTTTAAATACTCATCGTCGATTGAAATGAGGCTCCCCTGGAACGATGTTCCACCGGCAATGCGAACTTCAAGATTGGCGCCGACGGGTTTTTTATTTTGCAATTCCTCATAAGTAAATTGCGCCGGCCGGTCGCCGGGGCCGGACGATGCCGGACCGCCGGCGGAAGAAGGGGGAGGAGGAGCTATAAGCTTGTATTCGACGATTAAATTGCAAACAAACGTATAGGGATTTCCTTTGCTGTCTAGAATAAGCGAGGAATCGTTTTTCGATTCTACAACACCTTCCAACTCATCGCCGGTGGTAAGGATCATATGATAGGTTCCGCCCACGGCGATATCCTCCAAGGATTTGATTGCGAATATCGGTGAAGCGATTGCTGTGAAAAGCAACGCACAATACCATAATGGCAGCTGTTTCATGATTTGTTTTCCTTTCAGTAAATAACCACGCCGCTCGAACGCGGATTTCCGTTCCCTTCGACACTTCAGTCGGTTTGGGAAAAACATTTCGCTCAAGGTCTCAAGCATTAAGTATAATTTTAAAAAATAAATTAAGCATTAATAAAAGAGAGAAGTTCACGGCGAAATCATGGAGGCGCAGAAGGATTTATTGGAACCTGTGGTTAAACTTTTTCCTTTCGGAGAGGCAAAAGTATTAAAAAAAGCCTTCGGATTCCTCCGAAGGCTTTTTAACGCTATTCCTACGAATGACTCGGTTATTTGGTCTCGGCCCAGGCATCCGAGGCTTGCAGGTTGCCGTCAAGATAGGTCCAGGTGATTTTACGGTAACGAATACTGACTTCTTCAAGGTGAACGTACCGTTCCTTGGAAGGGTCTTTAACGTTATACATGATCGGTTTGACGGAACAAACTTTAACGCCTTCAAGCTTGTGATTGAAATATTCCTTTTCGCTTCCCGTATCGTCGATCTGGAACCATTTAATTTCCACAGTGGCAAACGTCTGGCCTTCGCAAACCGCCTTGTACAAATAGGGCGACGAGGCGTCGAACGCTTTAACAAAAATAAGCGATTCGTGCTTCCGTGTGCCGGTCAGGCGTCCAGTGTCGGGATCCGTCGGAATGCGGACCTCATGATTGAACTCAAGAACCTCAACGCTTCCCTCGCGGTCTTTAATGTCTACGGAACCCTTAATGTCAGCGCCCGTTTCGTCCTTCAGCCACATATACGCTGGGGTTGGCATATCCTACTCCTTTCAAAAGGTTTTTAATGAACATGAAACTTTGTTTACATGATAAAATATACACTTCCACCGCTCGTACCATCTGTGACGTACGTCACAAAACGTTAATTTTTTTCATTTTTTTTTAAAGGCCGAATAAAGCATTCGGCCTTAAAAAACCGGTGGCCTCAAAGCGACTATTTTCCCTTCGGCATTTGCGAAACCAGCGACAAATTGATGTCGATCCCCTCGATTTGAAAATGCGGCATGACCGAAAGGTTCACCCTGAAAAATCCGGGATTGTCTTCGATTTCATTGACCGAGACTTCCGCGGCTTTGAGCGGATGCGTTGAAATGAGTTCCGGGCCCGGATCGTTCATTTCAGTAACAAGACCGGTGATCCACGCGTTGAGCTCGTTCTGTAAAACGACTTTATTTTTCGTTGACCCGATATTTTCACGCTGTATCACCTTCAAATAATGGGCAATGCGCGATACCAGGAATATATAGGGAAGCCTGGAATTTATGCGCATGTTCGCGGTAACCGCCGGATCGTCGTATTCCGCGGGTTTTTGCGTTGAATTGGCGGAAAAGAAACAGGCGTAGTTACGGTTTTTATAAAAGGAAAGAGGGATGAAGCCTTCCTGCGCGAATTCGAATTCCCTGGTTTCGGGAATGAGAATTTCGGTGGGAATTTTCATCTGGTTTCCTTTTCCCACATCGTAAATATGGACCGGTAAGTCCTCCACTTTACCGCCGGATTCGGGACCGCGGATTTGCACGCACCATCCGTTATCCACGTAGGAGCGGATCATGTTCGCGGCGAAGGCGAAAGAGGAATTGCCCCACAAGTACTTATCGTGGTCGGTTCCTTTGACGTTTTCCATATAATTGAAGTCCCTGACCGGCAACGTATCGGGACCATACGGCAGCCGCAACATAAAGCGGGGCAGCATAAGGCCGACATAACGGGAATCCTCTGTTTGGCGGAAGGAATTCCATTTAAGGAATTCGGATTTCTCCATGTAATTGTGCAGGTCCTCGATTTTGGTAAGATCCTGAATGGTCTGTTTACCGAAAAATTTCGGCGAAGCGCTGCCTAAAAACGGGCAATGGCAAGCGGCCGAAACCTTGGAAACGTTTTGTAGCAAGGTGATGTCCGAAGGACCGCTGTCGAAATCGAAATTGGACACGATCGCGCTATAGGGTTCGCCTCCGGGAGTATCATATTCACTGACATAGACATGTTTATAAAGGCCCGACTGTATAATTTCCGGAGCATCTTCAAAATCGGTAGAGAGACCCTCCTTGGAGGAGTCGAGAATGTCGAGCTTAACGTTCTTTTTAAAGTCCGTTCGGTCGACGAGGAATTTAAGACTTCGCCATGCGGTCTCCATTTTTTGGAAATTGGGGTGGTGCATTATTTCGTCGAGCTGAGCGGAAAGCTTCCGGTCGATTTCGGCGATATGGTGGTCGAGCATCGCTTTATCTATCTTTTCAACGTGCTGGGTGGAGGATAGAACGCTGCCGATGAACACCGACAATGCGGCGCTCATGCGTTCATTGGCGTTGCTGGCTGCTAGGGTTTCGGTATTTTTATACTGTGCAAGGTCGACGGACTGTTGCGGAACGGCAAGATTCATGGTTTGATAGATATATTCAAGACCATGGGCTTCCGCGGTTTCCTTCCCATCGGCTTTTTTAACTTCTGCTTCTGACATAGGGTTTACTCCTCATTGATATGTTTGATATCCGCCAAGTACTCGCGCGACAAAAGGTCCGGGGTTATTATTTATGTGTTTTCCGGAACGACTTTTTTCAATTCTTCCTGAAGGTTCTTCGCCGCCGCGGGATCCTTAATGATTTCTTCAAGGCGTTTTCTGAAGTCGCGATTGTCAAGAAGGTTGGACTTCAAGTCTTTAAGCAAATTGCGCGCGGCGAGCATTTTACTAAGTGCAGGAACGTTTTTCGCGACATTATCGGGTTTAAACGAATCCATGTTTTTCATTCCCATATCGACTTGCAGGTCCCCCTGGCCGGTAAGCTTGTTTTCAACATTGTATTTGAGTTTGAGGTCCATGCTTTCCATGACCTGGGTAAAGTTCTCCTTATTAATGCTTATTTTTTCACGATCGGCGACACGGTCGCCTTTTTCCTTGAATGAAAAATCGCCGACGACAAGCATTTTAAGGGGCAATTCGATTTTTTTCTTGGCAGTGCCCTTTCCTACGTCAAGTTTCAGATTAATACGGGCGGGGGGTATTTCATTTTGAAAACTTCCAGCCATATGCGTCCACCTTTCATTAAAAGGTTAAGTTGTTAAAGAGAAAGCCTTTTTAGGATCTATTTGACTGATTTTACTGACGATCGAGTTCAATTTTTCATGCATGGCGGCCTGAACGTTCGGTTGTTTTCCGGCCTTCGCCATTTTAAGCACCTTGACCATCGTGCTCCAAGCTTCCACCGCGAGATCGGGGTCCCATTTGTCAATATGATAATTGTTGATTTTTTCATGCAGGGACTCCAAAATCGACAGGGCGATGTCGGGCTGTTTTGCCGATACCAAAAGGGAGCACAATATGATCGAACGCCTGAAATTGTCCCGCTCGCTGCCGGAACAGCGAATAGCCGATTGAAGAAGGTCCAGGGCCTTTTCGATATTGCCCGACGCCGCCAAAGCATTGGCTTCCCTTTTTTCCTCTTCAATCCGGTCGCCTTCCGTGGCCCCCGTCTGATCCTTGGCGGTTTGACCCGCTCCAGCCGCGGAAAAGAGCGGCCGCACTTCCGTGGCGATCCAATCCTTCGTGGCATCGTCGCATAAGGGCGTTCCGTCGGAAAACGTCAAGGTCAGCAATTCGGGCACGCGTTTTATAAGCAGGCCCGTTTCGCAGAGCAGAGCGGTGTGCACCGCGGCATAGGGCTGTCCAAGCCCCTTGCAGGCGGTTGCGGCGATGCGCTGCAGGCTTAGCCACACGTGGTTCGCCGCAGCGGTAAAAGCGACTTCTGCTTTGTCAAAGGCGGTTTTGAAATCGTTGGCTTTGAGCGCGTTTTGAAGCGACGCCAGCAAATCGGCGGAGGGCGGCGCAAGTTGTGTTTTTCCGTTTTCCGCGGGCGGGGCTTTTTCCAAAATGTCCCATCGTAGCGACCGCATCAGGCGATACCCCATAATTTTCTGCGGTTCTTTTTCAATGAGAAAAAAAGCGGTCTTTTTTGCCGCAGCCTGCGCCTGTTTGGGTGTTTCCAAAGGTTCGGGGACGCCAGTGGCGGTAGCTGCGGGTGCCTCGGTTTTAGGTTTGGGTTTGCACAGTTTTTCCCAGTTGATCGCGGCGCTGAAAAGCCCCGTAGGGAACGGAGAGCCTTCGGGGAATTTTTTTTCAAGCGTTCCTTTTAATGTTGTCAAGGACTGCACCAGCCGAGCTATATGGACGTAATCTTTTTCCGCCGGCATTTTGTCCGCGAGGTTTTCATTATAGCGCGTCTCCGACAACCATTGAATCGCTTGTTGTTTGGCGCGTGGGCGGTCGGGAAACATGCCGTCGTAACCTTGTTCGGCGAGCTTGGAAAACCCCTCAAAAATGTCGGCCAGCGACTCCCATTGAGAATTGCGCGCAACAACAAAGCTTAAGAAACAAAGCAGACGAATGTCTTTGGACTTCTCTTTCAACAATTTTTTACAGAGATTTTCAATGAGCGCATAATCAATATTGCCCAGCTTGCCCATTTCAACTTTAAGGGTTTCAAAGTCGGCATCGTAATTTATGCTTTCTCCCATTGGGCCGGCGCCGCTTAAAGGAGAAACGATACAATCGAGCAATTCTGAAATATGAAACTCCTTTGAGTTTGCAACCTTTATAATGTGTTGGAAACTCCGTTCCATTTGTCTTCGCGTAGTACGAAGAGAATTCAAAAGAAGGGAGTTTCCCTTCCGGCCATGTCTATGAAGCCGGATAATATATATAATTCAAAATAATAAAAGCACCTGATTACCGTTAAGTTAAAAAATTAATATTATTCAACGACCGAACTATTCTCCCTTGAATCCCGGGGTGCCGCATTGGGCGGTTTGGGGAGAAGCATACTTTGAGTTTGCCAGATTTATAGCGGTTTTCGCCGTAACCCAGTGTTTTCCGTAGTTATTATACGTCGGATCGGATGCGAGGGAATCCAGCACGATTGATTTTTTTCCACTCGTTACGTTCGGCCACTGCTGATCGTTACTCCCGCCTAGAAACGCCACCCAATCCATGACCGAGGAGTCCTTTGCGCACAGAGCGATGTCGTTTCCTCCGCCCGAAAGCAAGTCCAGAGCCGAGGCCGTGGGATGTACCGCATTGACCCAGGGTAAATTTTTCCTCCCAAAAACATAAAATCCGTGAGCCGGGATTACTACATTTGTAAATGAACGATAGGTCCCGTCGATGTCCAGAAAAAGAGTATCGAAGGCGCTGTCCGTATCAAAGGGATTATAAATTTCTATGTATTCGGAATCATTCGCCGTATACATGATTTCGGAAATAATGAGAGGGCCCGCTTCCTGACGAATTTTTTTATTCGTGTCCATGGTTGCCGTAACCATCGTTACACCGGGAATTCCCGCGGTAATTGAAAGAGAAAATCCCGTGGAGACCTTGACCGCCTGTACTGAAAAGGTAGTGTCTTTTAATGCGTAAAACGTCAGCGCGGAGCAGCAGCGATAGAGCGTATCGTACGCGGCGCCGAGGCCCGCGATGCATAGTGTTCCGCGTGCGCTGTCGGGCACGTTATCTATTGACAGAAAAAGGTTTTTATTCCTTTTTGCGCTGTCGGAAAGCGCCTGCGCATTGAAGGAAAAAACCGCATACACCATGGCCATCGAATCGCCGTTGACCGTAATGGGGATATTGGAAATATCGATGAATATAGACCCTCGTTGCGGCAGCAGGGAAAAATCCACGGTCCGAATTTCTCCCGCGGCAATATCCAACTTTTTGGCGGCGGCGGCATGAATGATCAGGTTCTTTTTGTTTTTTGTCCATACATCGACTACCCGCGACTTGCCGGCGGGGATATTGGTCAGCATGTAGTTAACATAAGGATCGATGATGTCGAATTTGAAGCTTTGCAGCAAGGTGTCCATGTCGGAACCCGTGACCCGAACGACCAGGCTGTCCCAGGTAGTCGCGGCGGTCTTTGCGCATTTGGATAGCCCCTTTTGCAGTGGGACGACGTGCGCCCACAATTGAAGCTGTCCGCATCCCTGTTTTGTCGGCCCCGCCGGATTTTTCCCGCAATTACCGAACAACAGAAACAGCGAAATCGCGACAGAGGCGCCTCCGTATTTTTTCATAACGACTCCTTTCATGACTTGTAGGGTTTGAATTATAGACGGCCCGGATTCATGTACCTTGACACGATAGCGTCGTTGGAAAACATAGTTTCCGCCGGCGTCGCCCGTATGTGATGTGCGTCACAAAGGGCTGATTTTTTTTAAAAAGGCCGGGACGATAAAAATCATTTTAATTTCTTGACAGAATCAGTTCACGAACATATATTTAAAGTATATTCATTATGCCTCGTAGCAGTACCGCACTTCGTTATAATTTAAAACCCCTATGGACATCATTCGAGTAATTTGGATCATTAATTTCTTTTTCTTTTTACTTATTCTCATTTTTTTATGGAGTAAATTGTATCTTATTTCGCGGAGGATGAACGATCTTTCATCAATAGTAAGGAAATGCAACCAGCTTCCTGAAATCGCTTCAAAGGAAACCGAGCAGCTCCGGAAAGAATGAATGCGACGCGGCGAAGAGTTCACGCCGCCGCGCGCTCTTTGACATTCGTGAATTCAACGTATTCAACCCTAGTATCGAAAGGAGGCGCACGGAAACATAGAAATACTTTTTCGAAACGATGCTTTTTAACGAAACGAGAATGCAACGGGGCAAAAGCATTGAAAAATCCCTTTTTTTACACTTTAATGGAGAATCGTATTTATGATGGATGTAGCAACAATAGTAATAACAGCTTCGGCAATTACCTTTGTTTTACAAATTGTAGTAATCGCCCTTGTTATCGACACAAGAAAAAGAATCGGCAAAGAACCGCCGGACGAACCGCAGGCTTCTCATAATCCGCGTGAAATAAGAAAACCAAAAGAGGCGGAAAACCGATTAAGCAGAAAGCCGGCGCAAGACAATAAAAGCCGATCCCCCGCGGTCCAACCGCAAAACGTAGACCAGGTGGAACGTTCGCTCAGGGACATTAATTTACGGCTTAAAAATGCGGAACGAGATCAGGAAAAGGAGCGCAAAAGAATTAAGGACTCCATGGGCCCGTCAGTGCCGAGAAAATTCGATCAACAGAAACCGCGGGAACACAATGAAGGATTTAGAAGAACCGATCGGCCGCGGCAGGAATTTAATCAAAGTCGAAATGGCGATTCTCAGCGGCGTCCAAGGGAGGATAAAGAAGCGCAAAAACCTATTCCGGAAATGAGAGAAGCGGCGCCTGCGCCGACGGCTCCATCTATGGTAGTTCCGCCAACGCCCCCGGTAACCATTGCCGCGTCCGTGCCGCCGATAATTACGGAACCGATTTTTGAAGCGGCTCAAAACGTTCCTGAACCACAGGAAAATCTGCAACACGGCAGAAAAGTAATGGTTAAACGGCGCATTTTGAATCTTGAAGAAGTAAAACCCGGAGACACGAACGAAAATGGACAGGGTAGCGCCTCCTCCTCACCGGAGGATGGCCTTCTTGAAGTGAAACCGGAAGGGGCCGGTATTTCCGAACTTCAATCCCCGAGCGTCAATGAAGAAGAACCGTTGGATGGCGCTGCGATTAGTTTCGGACGATAATTGAAAAATGGAATTCGTTTTAAAAAGCCGGGGGTTCTCCCGGCTTTTTTTATCGTATTCGAGAGCGGGAAAATGAGAGGATTAAATATACGGGTCAATAAGTCGTATTATTGAACACGGTTCTCCATCGTTTCCGCAGCCGATAATTTGGAGCTGAAGATCCCGGTAACAAGCCGCGGGGTTAGCGAGAACTTTTGATTTCAAGTATATTTTATTTCATTTAGCCGGGGAAGATATCATATGCATTGTTTTTTTTCCCGCACGATACCATATTGTGCATGTGTTTTACTGCTGAGCCTCAAAGCGTTTCCCCTCTCTAATTTTACAAATTACCAATCCGTCATAAGAATCAACGATATTCTTGTTTCGGGAAACAAGGTATGGGCCGCGTCCTCGGGAGGACTGCTCTTAATTGACCTAGAAAATCGCACGCAGTCGCTTTTTTCCGATAATTATTCATTTCCGGACCAAAATCTGACGGCCCTTTCCATGGATTCAAAGGGAAATTTATGGATCGGCAGTAATTCCGGCTATCTTTATCAACGCACTCCGGGCGGGCGTTATACGGTGTTCGATTCTTATTACGGTTCCCAATGGGGAATCCAGGATGTATTTGCGTATAAAAATTATATTATCGTGGGTTCCTCAAAAGGGTGCGGGGTTTTCGATCCGATACGAGGAATTTCAGTGAGAAACTCAACGGCCTTCGACACTTCGGCCAATCCTTATAATTCCGTAAATGCAATTACCGTCCATAAGGATTCCCTCTATGTAGGCTGTAATGGAAGCTATGACGCCTTCGACATTTCGGGCACAAAAATATTTACAAGCAACTTATTGGACATGGCGCTGTGGAACGCCGTTTACACGGCGTCTCCAATAGTATCCTTTACCGATTCGTCCGGAACCCTCGCGCCCCAAAATAGTCCTTCGGTTTTTGTAGGGAAGACCTTGTTTCATTGCGATTCCAATGTTGATTCGGTATCTTCTTTAACCGCCGATAGCCTCGCGGTATTTGTGCCCGCAACGTCCGTATTGGCGGGAGCCGCTCCCGCGTTTAAGGTTCCCGGCATTATCACAACGATGACCGCTGATGAAAAAAACAATGTATGGGTTGGTACTGATCAGAATTTTCTATATTGCTGGAACGGGACAACCTTGTCACATTATACCGTCGAAGGTCTGACGTTCAATTTTGTCGCTCGTGTTTATGCGGCAAAAAACGGGACCGTATGGATGCTTCCACAAGCGTCCACAACCACTTCTTCAGAACTATGGAAGCCGCTTTGGTGGGAAGGTATTACCTCATTCAATGGTATTCGATGGAGACTTTATAGTCGATTTTCCGTTGCCGGACTTGGGGAATTTGGCGGCGGCGGACCGGATTTTCGAGGTATTTGTGAAGACCGCAGCGGGAATATGTGGTTTGGAACTTCCGGGGCAAACGTAAAAATGTACAATAGCGCCAAAAACACCTGGTCGAGATTTTATTTTGCAGGCTATGATATGGATTTGGTAACGCAGTATCCGCCCGAGGGAGCGCATTGGGGCAAACATAATGCTATTGCACAGGATTCATCGGGCTACTTATGGGTAGCCAATTTCAGCAATGAGAACTTGATTACTAATGGCTGTCTGGTATGTTATGACCTAACAAATACAAATTCGCCGAATTATAGGAGATTTTTTCCAAATGAGGATAAGCAGAATTCGATTTGGAATATTTATTCACTGTGCGTTGATACGCGCGGAAAAATCATTGTTGGCGGTTATAACGGAAGGCTCCTCGTACTATCCCATGACGGCCATCCCCTGCAAGACGGAGTGACGGTTGATTTTAATAACAGCGATGTAGGAGCTGTTGTTTGGGAAATGTGCGCAACCTCGGGTGGCAACACGTGGATTTCCGCGGGTAGCGGCGTGTATAAATATAATAGCGTAACAAATTCGATTTCACGCATTTCCACGATTCAAACGGCCGTTACTTCCATTGCCGCGGAAACGGACTCCATTCTATGGCTTGGCACGTCCGGCAGCGGACTACTTCGGTATGACACGGGGAAAGACTCCGTAAAAACCATCGACATGGTCAACGGGCTGGTTTCCAACACGGTAAATGATATCACCATTGATAAATCCAAGGGGATTTTATGGGTGGCCACCTCCGGAGGCCTTTCACGATACAATTTAGGTCATTCCTCTACGCCGGTGGCGGGAAATGCGTCGATTATTGCGTACCCTAATCCTTTTTCGATGAGCAATCCCAATCACCGGGAAATTGTTTTTAAGCATTGCTTTGCCGGGGCAAAGGTGTTTATTTATGCCATGAATGGGTCGCTGGTCAAGCAGCTTTCTCCCGGAAACGATAATGCTTTTTCAAGCGATGAAAATCCGTTTGAGACGACGCTCCATTGGATTCCTTCAAAAAAAATGTCGCCCGGTACGTATTATTTTGTCGGACAGCCTCAAAAACCGGTCAAAACAAAGAAACTTCTGATCATTCCTTAACAGGGATTTTCCTGAAAAAGGGATCATGACGACCGTTGCGCATTTTATCAATCCGTTTTTGCCGCTGACGCAAAATTGGATGTACAATCAATTGCGGTTCAATAGGGAATGCCGCACTATAGTTTTGTGCCAAACCCTTGAGAATACCGACCAATTTCCTCTTAAAAATGTATTCCCGGCTTTTCCCGAAAAAACTTTTTTTTCACGGCTAAGCTTGACAATATCGCGGCTAAGGGCGCAGTATTTTTCCGGTCACTACCTGCGGGTGATCCGCCGGGAAAATCCGGAAGTGCTTCACGGTCATTTTTCATGGGAATCATGGCGCAACATCGGCATCGTAAAAAAAACAGGCCTCCCCCTCGTCACTACTTTTTACGGACTTGACGTCAACAAATTATCGCAAAGGCGTATCTGGAAAAGCCGGTATGCGCGATTGTTCACCGAGGGCGATATTTTTACGGTTGAAGGCGACCATATGGCGGAAGCGCTTGCGGATATCGGTTGTCCACGACAAAAAATAAGGGTGATTCCTCTTGGGGTTGACATTGATAAAATCATCCGATATCGCGTTCCTAAAACCGGCACGACCATAAAAATCATGTTTGTTGGACTGCAGCGTGAAAAAAAAGGAGCGCTGTATGCCGCCGCGACGTTTGCGCGGAGCGCCCGGAAAAATCCTCATTGTGAATTTCATGTACTTGGAGACGGTCCTTTCGCGGCTCCGGTAAAAAGCTTGCTTAAAGACGAAGGCGTCCTTAGCCGATCCCGTTTTTACGGGTATGTTCCCCTTGAAACCTACTACGGACTCCTTGGACAAATGGATATTGTTATAGCGCCGAGCATTACCGGGCGCGACGGCGACACCGAAGGCGGCGCGCCTGTGGTGGTCATTGAAGCGCAGGCGGCGGGAATACCGGTCGTGGGTACGATGCATTGCGATATCCCGAATATCGTCGTGGACGAAGAAACGGGGCTTTTATGCGAGGAACGGGACGTTGAGACTTTGGCGGATAATTTAGACAGGCTGATTTCCAATAAAGCGTTACGGGAGAAAATGGGCAAAGCCGCGCACATTCGCGCTTCTTTGCACTTCAGTATCCAGCGGCAAGTTGATGATTTGAATAAATTATATAGGTCATTACTTTAACAGGTATAAATCTTTTTTTACTTAAGTCGTATACTTTATTTGAATTGCTTGAGCAGAAAGGCAATGACGAAATTTTATGGTGAGGATGCAAAAATATCTTCCTCTTTCGATTCAAAACGTCCTGCGATGGATTCGGATTAAAACTTCAATTCCGCTGTATCGGCAATTGCCGCTTGATATACCATTGTCCATGCACATTGACCCTTCAAATCTTTGTAACTTCCGATGCATTTTTTGCCCTACCGGAGATAAAAAATTATTATCAACGGTGAACAGATTCAACGGTATGATGTCTCTTGAATTGTTTAAAAAAATTATCGTCGACTGTGCGTTTATGGTCAATAAAACAGGTAAGAGATTAGGAAAACTACACTTATATAAAGACGGCGAACCGCTGTTAAATCCTCACTTTATCGCAATGGCCGCGTATGCCAAGAAAAAAAACGTCGCCCGCAACATTGGTGTAACAACCAACGGCTCTTTATTGACTGAAGAACTCTCCTCGGAATTGTTGCGTAGCGGCATCAATACCATAAGAATTTCCGTTGAGCATTCCGACGGCGAAGGATATAAAAAAATCACAAAAACCTTTTCGGAGTTTGACGGACTACGCGCAAAAATTGCCTTCCTTTACAATGAAAATAAAAGATCCGCTTCTGCGGTTCGCATTATCGTTAAAACCAATGATGCGAAATTGTCAACATCGGATAAAAATCGGTTCGTGTCGATTTTCAGGCCCATTTGCGATGAGATTAAAATAGATTCCCTTATGGGATGGTCATCATCGGATAAAAAGGATTTTATGATGGGCTGCGCCATTAAAACGGCAATGGATGGCATTACTCCGCTTCTTAAAAAAACCATTTGTCCCGAACCTTTCTCAAAATGCGCGGTTAACCCCGACGGGACGGTATCGGTGTGTTGCGTTGACTGGACCTACGCAACGATCGTCGGCGATCTTAAAAAGCAATCGCTCCTGGAGGTATGGCACGGTAAAGCTTTCCACGATTTCAGAATGACGCATATTCTGGGAAAAAGAGATTCCTTGCCTGCCTGTGCATCTTGTCAATACATCCTTGGATTTCCCTTATCGGAAAACCTTGATACCCAAGCAGAAAAGCTGGCCGCTTTTTATAGTAACAATGAATTCCCCTACAAGAACCGGTAGGTATTGAAAAGCGAAGAGTACTAAAAAGGACCTTACTTGTATGAAAAATTTCGCCTGGATCGCGACCTGGAAAATAACACGAAGGTGCAACCTTTATTGCGTTTACTGCGACCATAAAAGCATGCTTCCCGCGATATATCCGGAAAAGATCGATTATCAAAAGGCCCTAGGGAACATTCGAAAATATTCCCCTAAAATTCTGAACATTTCCGGCGGAGAACCCTCGCTCGTTGAAAGTCTTCCGGATATTTTATTGGAAATAAAAAAGCAATGGAACCCTTTTATTCGAATAGTACACAATGGCACAAATCCTGAAAAACTACTCCCCTGCATACCAAATATGGATCGACTTGTCATCAGTCTTGATGGACCCGATCCTATAAATAAATCGAACCGGGGAATAAGCGCCGAAACAATATTTAAAAAATTAAAGGAGGTAATTCCGGAATTTATTAATCATTCCATTGGAATTTTCTTTAATTGCGTACTTACTACGGCCAATCTCAAGTACATGCGACAATTGGCCCAGGAAGCCAAGGATCTTTCACCTGCAATCACCGTTTCCTTTACCCCCGTCATGCCTCCCGACGGAGAACTCTCAATAATACAGGATGAAAAGGTATTTAATGAATTTCTTTCAACCTATAACGAATTGAAACAAGAGGGATTTAGAGTTATGCATGTATTCGACGGAATTAAGCAACATGCTGATTTTAAACAATTTAATTGCTATAATCAGTATTTCAACATTAGAATTTCGCCTGAAGGTCAAGTACTGAGCTGCGCAATGAATACGGCACTAAGTTCGGGGCAGTATCACTATTATTTTAGAAAATTGTTAGCAAAAAACGGTATAGAAAAGGCAGTCAATAGAATAAAGAAGAAAATCAAGCAAAATCTATTCTGCTCCATGGATTTTTCTTGTACCACTATTTGTGCATGCGAGAATTGGCTGGACCTGATATTTTTAGGAATTCAAAGTAATTGTATTCCATTTTACGCCAGGGGGTTACATGGAAGGATGACGGAGAGCGACTATACGACCTCCGAAGCTTTTATTCAAGAATATATTAATCCGAATTTTAATAAAGCAATATTAAAAAAAATCATTGATGCCGCCGGAGAAACGTATTAATGGAAAACGCACGAATAGTTTCGGATTTTTCGGCAACAAAGCATCAATGGCAGGAAGTTTGTAATGCCTGCGATTATGCAACCTATTTTCATACACCGCAATGGTTTGAGTTGTTTTCAACATACACTCAAGGTAGAACATATCCTTTTACCAGAAAAATTATTTTTAAAGACAACTGTAGCGCGATTATTCCATTATGCCGCATGGATTTTTTAAAAGGAGCGATAAAAATTTATCAATCCGCTCCCGCTGGTACGTTTGGCGGTTGGATATCATCCGATTCCCTCAGCCTGTCCCATACGGCGGCATTAGTCGAATATATGCTCGGATTTGGGAATATCTGTTGGCGTGAAAATCCCTATGATCCCTTTTTAAAAGATATAGCGATACCCGGATCGATCGAAGAGTTTACCCAGACCATTGATCTGACAAAGAGCATTGATGAACTATCGCAAGCGTCGAGTAGAGCGCATATCAAGGCCCTGAGCAAAGCCCGACGCGAGGGCGTGATCATCAAGGAAGCCGATGGTCTTGAAGAGTGGCATGAACATTTCAAAGCCTATGAGCAATCTCTTGTCAGATGGAAAAACGCCGGAACCTCGAAAAAACTTGTCAAACCCTACTCGTGGGACCTCTTTAAAATCATTTTCAATAGCGCGTCTTCGTATAGAAAACTCTGGTGCGCGTATTATAAAGGGAAAATTGCCGCCGGCGTACTATGCTTTTATTGGAAGCGTCACGCAGTGGCGTGGCATGGCGCGGCGCTCGAGGAATTTTTTAACGTCCGGCCCAATAATCTTCTTTACCAGCACATGATCCTTCATGCCCGCGAAAACGGTTATCACTGGTTCGATTGCAACACTCCGGGAGGCCTGAAAGGCGTTGTCGAATTCAAAGACCACCTGGGGACCCAGCGCCGCCTAAGCAGGCTCCTGGACAAGACCTCGATTGCCAGAAAGATTGTTCGAGCTATCAAGCAATTTATTTAGAATGTCAACAAAAAATACGAATAGCCCCAAAGCCCCATAAGTATGACAAGGGGTAAAAACAGACGAATACGACGCAGGGACGCCAAAGCGTGGTAGAGCGGCGCGATCATGAGAAAAACGATCGACGCCAGAGAAGGGAAAAGATACCGCGCTTCCCAATCTCCCCAGGTACGATTGACTTTTATATATGAAATAATATTGACCAAAAGCAAACACATTAAAAAAACCTCATTGTATCGTATACGCTTATTGGAAATGAAATATCGAATGCTCAATGCAAGACAGAATACGATAATTGCCGTTCCGATACACCCGATTGGCCACTGCCATACCGATGGCGGAATGTGTTGCATTGGAAACCAGAAGAAGCGAATCGTGCTTTTTATTAAAACAATAATACCCTTTCCGATCATGAGCGGCGAACCGGATAGTACCGGGGGTCCGACCGTAAGCGGTATCCCGGTAAGACTGTGGTAATGAAAATAATTTCGAAGTATCCATGGCGCATCAAGTAGACCGGCAATGCTAAAAGCGCATAACATCTTGATAAGTATACGGTTGTCTTTTTCCTTGCTCCAAGAATATAGAAAAGACAAAACCACCAATGGGTAAAAAATCAGAATTGAAGCTTTTATAAGAAATCCAATGGCAAGAAAAACTCCAAGTATGAATGACCGGCGCCAAGTAAAAAGGGGCCAATCAGCATTGCTTTTACCATTTCCAAGACAAAGGTATGTTACAATAAGGGCCACGGCCCAACTCATTGAATCATTTGATGTTAATGAGCAAAAATAAACGTGGCAAGGCAAAAAACCGATAAATATAACGGCAGCGGCTTGTATATCCGACGAAAACCCCATTTTTTTAAATATTTTAGCTAATAAAATAAGCCCGGCAATACCGCAGAGAAACGAGATCACCCTACACCAATATAAACCTCCTAGTGGACCTAAAAGCGCGTATCCCGGCGCTCCGGTAAGATAATATAGAGGCGAATGATAATAGACGAAATCGTTTCTGACAAATGATCCCGGCTCTTTATACGTATGGGTTAAAACAGGAAAGGCATGATGATCGACGATGTATTTGACATAATTATAATGCGCGGGTTCGTCATTAAGGCCTTCAAGATGGTATTTGACTGTCCGGCCCAGGGGCAGTTCGATCACGAAAAAAAGCCGAATCGCGAAAACCGCGAAGAGCGCGACAAGAAAAAAATTTTTTACGTTCATGCCGTATTGTGTCACCACACCGCGAGTTTTTGTTGCGCGACCGACGAACCATCATGCAGCAGATCAATAAGGTAAATCCCTTTTGACAATGTTCGAGGTAGCGCAATAGTTGATTTGATAGCCGATTTTGACAGAACGATTCGTCCGGAAAGGGAGTAAAGGAGAATTTGTACGGACTTCGGTTTAGTGGTTCCTGGGGTTATATATATGAATTTTTGGTTTCCGCGATCGATAACCTTCAGAGCGGCCAAAGCGCCGTGGACATCAGGTGGTATCCTTTTTCCCGGAGTGATACCCGTCAGTTGTTCGAGAGCCCCATAAGCGTTGACTTTGCCCCAGCCCCAAATATTGTTTGGGTTACTCAAAGGGCCGGTAAATTGATCTTTTATTGTCGTTGATTGCAGCAGTTGTCGCACATCCTCGCTGGTGAGCGCGGGATTTTTTTGAAGCAATAAAGCGATAATTCCCGCCACGATGGGCGAGGAAACGGATGTTCCGGTTCCTCTTGTATATCTGCCGTTCGTGGAAAGCGTATCAGGCCAGATTACCGTTTGACCGATTTCAGCGGCCAAACGGCTCATTGCTCCGACAACCATATCCCCGGGAGCGCACACGTCCGGTTTTATTCTTCCGTCAATTGATGGTCCGATACCGGAAAATCCGCATCTTCTTCCCCAAATACTGTCATTGTTGACACCTCTATCATAAATCGATCCGTTCCAAGTAGTTATGCTTCCTTTGCTGCAATAAGATCCTACGGCAATGATCTTTTTTGCGGTTCCGCCGATTTCATTGAGCGAGGAAACGGAGTCACCGTTATAAAAGCCGTTAATGGAATAACTTGAGAAAGCTTTTTTTTCAATGTTCCATGCGTGGATGTTTCCCGTGGCGTTATTAAGAAATGAAAAGGATATTCCTAAAATGAGATTTGAATTTGGGGAAACCAGGAATATCTCCATATGAGGTTTCCGGTTAAGCCGACTTGCATGTTCGACCCATGAATACACTATTAACGAATCAACCTTTTTTTCAACGGTGTCATTCCAAATGACTAAATCTGGGGCATAAGAATTTGATATCTGTGTTGTTAGCTGAATATTGCTCGATTTGTAGGCGAGAGTCCTTTTGTCGAGAATATAAAGAGATGCGGACATTGTTTTACCTGTATCGGCCCAAACATCAATACCGGAAACTGCTTGCGCTCTTGGAGGATTTTTTAAGGAATCCACTTGGGCTTCTACCCAAGTTCCCATGATGCCGCCGCGGTTGAGCTGAAATGAAATATGGGACATTTTATCACCGTCATTTCCAATGGCGCCGACAACGATATGCCCCGGACGCGCGGACAAGGAATCAATAACGCGGTCCGTCAGCGAGGTCCCATCATGCGGTCCAACCGCCAGGCCAATACTTAAACTGACTACACAGGGAACATTAAGGGAATCCGCCACAATAAACATCCATTTGAGGCCGCTTATGACATCCGCCTCCGTATTGTCGCTGTATTTTGCGCCGATAATCATTGCATCCGGCGCAACCCCATAATAATTGTAAGGCGGGTTCGGGCTTTTTTGAGAACCTGCGGCGTAGCTTGCCATAATAGTCCCGTGGAACTCTCCGTTGAGCCCGAAGGCGGAGTCGGATTCAAGTTCCTGACCGCTTTTCATGGTTCCATACGAAAATCCGGTATGCGCCGTATCGGTTGTGTCCGTTTGGTCCCATACGGCAACGAAGCGCGTCGTATGTTGAGCGGTTAAAAAAGCGGGATGGTGCGTATCGAATTCCGTGTCGATCAATCCGATAAGAACATTCTTTCCGGTATAGGATTGGGGAAGATTGGACGGCGCGACTCCGTGAACCTGGTCGACGTTGGATTCTTTACGCGCGGAATCCATGCAAAGTGTATTTATCGGTATGCTCCAATGAGGTTGTACTATTTGTATTCCGCTCAAAGCTTCCAAATAAGGAGCGCTTTGCTCGCTGCCCTGAAGAACCGCCACGTCTCCGATACGGTAAATGACCCGCCAACCCAATGAGCGTAGTTGATTCTCTGAAAATATTTTTTCATCGATTAAGGCGCACATCCGGATGGTTTTACCATGTATGGTTACGGAGGCGACCGTTTTTTGGAGGTTTTCCCGCGAAACCACGATAGGGTTTTTACAAATGGTAAATATCCCATGATTGATTCCCAACGGTCTTCCCCAACCACTTGACACACACATCAGGCATATAAGAATCGGGGAAAATTGGAAACCTGTTTTTATTTTTTTCATTGCGTATGCACTGTTATTGAAAGGGCAAATCCAGGGTAGAAAAATTAGGATGATCGAAAGGACCCTTTTTCCCCTCTATATAATATATTCTTTTTAAGGAAGGAATGGAAAGAGATATACTATTAAAAAGGGAAATATCTCACCCGAAGGATGTTTTTTCAAGATTTCCTTAATGTCGTCTTTTGCCCGCTATTTCTTCAAAAACGTTTCGTAGTTCTTTGTAAATATTTTTTGAAAAAATATGAAGGACTATTCCATACACCGCCAAACATACGGCGCTTAAGCATAGTATTTTTAAAAATATTTGATTCGCCGCAGTGAACGTTCCAATCAAGCCCATGCCAAGAAGGGCGACGAAAGCGATCGCGCCGGAGTATAATGGGGGCGCTATGGCTTTCAGATATTCCGCGGGTGATAATCCAAACGTACGATAATTGGCAAAAATCGATATCGGAAACAAAAGAATCGCCCGCGCCAGGATCGCTTTACAAATACCCGATACTCCGAAATATCTCCCGATCATCACGGTAACGCCCATTGTTAGGAGGGAAAATACGGCCCAGGCGATGCGAAACCTTATTTTTCCTTTGGCGATCCAAACTATGCCGGGAAAGCTGTTGAGGCAATAGAGTAAACCCATGGGCGCGAGAATTTTTATAAACGGCGCAGCTGGAACCCATTTAGCGCTAGGATGTATAAATGCAACGGCCTTCATCAATTCCGGAGCAAGGAAAAAAATAAGAATAAAATAGGGAATTGAAAGTAATGCAATCACCTTTGAAAGTCGGAGAAACGCCGCGCGAAGCCGTGCGTCATCATCTTGAAATCGGGAAAAAACTGAAAATGCCACGCTTGCAAGTACGGCCCCAAGCCCCAGTTGCGGAAGGGTAATTACGATAAAGGCCATACCGTATATTCCAAGGGCGATTTCGCCGAAATATTTTCCAACAATGATATAATCGATGTTTGACGTACCATAGTCAATGATTCGTTGAATAACGGTTCCAAGGCCGAAGAGCCATAGAGTCATGGATGTCTTAATGGCATGCAAATTCCCTTGAATCCGGGTGGAAATCAAAATATTCATAAGTGAGGAAAGGACATTATAGACCAGAACGCTTCCAATAAGCGACCATACTCCAAACCCTTGGAAACCTAAAATGATCCCGGTTATTGAACCTCCAAATGCGCTTAATGACTCAATAAGGGACAGACGACCATATTGAAATCGCCTTTGCATGAGTCCGCGCTGAACAATGGAAATTCCGCCAAGGGGAGCGCTGAGGCCGCCTATCCGGATAAGGCTTATCAATTCCTTATTGGCAAAAAACGAGGCAATATATGGGGCTGAAATGAAAATGACGAAATAAAGTCCAAGACAAACAAGTATTGTAAGTGAAAAAGAGGATGCTATTTCGTTTGCGGAAAGCTGTTTTTTCTGGACCAAAGCGACACCCAACCCCGCCTCATTGAATAAATTGGCGATTCCGAGAACTATGGTTACATATCGCATGAGCCCAAAATCAGCGGGGTTAAGCAGATTTATTAAAATAAGCTGCGAGAGGAAAACGAATCCATATCGGATGGTTTTTGCTATTACTATAAGAAGGACGGACCGAACCGCGGTGGCAAAGAGAGGTTTGCCTATTTTGATAATCGGGTCAAAAGTCTTTTCGGAAGCAATTGTCATACGGAGTATGCTTTAAACCCGGGTTTTTGAAAACAATATTCTTGCCGATATTTATAGTATTTTACGGAGGGTATTACTGTTTTCATTGCCGCACAGCTACGCCGCAATTCTTTAAAGTAACCGGTTATGCCGGTTAAGGCCGACCTCTATGGGCGACCCAAAAATATTTTTTATGCTGAAAACTCTCTCTAAAATATATCAAACTACGATTATATCTCTAATTATCTGTCAAATGGTTTGTCTTCAATGCAGTAAAAACCATGTGCTGTCGCCCGGTCAGGTTTCCATCCATGTATCTAAAACCGGCAGCGGTCATGTGAGCGTTTCCTTTTCAGATACCTTAGTTGATATCGGATCAAAAATCACCATAAAAGCCGTGGCCGATTCCCCATCATTCTTTTTGGGATGGTTCGGCGGCGTGCAATCGACGCTTGATTCAATGGTCATTGTCGTTATTGACAATATGGATATTGAAGCCAGGTTTCAACCGGCGCCTTCCGGGGAGACCATGGCGCCGATTCCATCTAAAAATAAAACTTTTACCCTTGGATCGAATAGCTTGGCCGCCGCTCAAGAGGAAAAGCCCGCGCATCCGGTAACGCTGTCATACGCGTATTTTATTGATAAATGTGAAGTAACTCAACATCAATTCCAACAATTTTTGGGAACAAACCCTTCGAAAAGTCATGTGCAAGGCTCGACCGGAGGAATTGGGGAACAGTATCCGGTATTCTTTGTATCGTGGTATGACGCCGCGCTTTTTTGCAACGCGCGCAGCAGGGCCGAAGGCTACGATACGGTTTTTTCGTATACGGCCGTTTGCGGGGACGGCCGGCAGTGCCCCTATGTACTTGAAAATTGTATCATCCACTACGACCGCTTTGGATACCGGCTGCCCACCGAGGCGGAGTGGGAGTTCGCGTGCCGGGCGGGGACGACGACGGATTACCCTTGGGGCGCGAACTATCCCGACACCAACGGCATGGGAAATCAGGCATGGTTTGTGAGTAACGCGGGCGACAGCGTCCATCCGGTGGGCAGGAAAACCCCCAACGCATTCGGCCTTTTCGACATGACGGGAAACGTGGCCGAATGGGTCAATGATTGGCTTGGAATCTACGGCGATACGCTTAGCGTGGATCCAATCGGTCCCGCAAACCGTCCTTTACAAATATTTGAAGATTCTTTAATGCGTCCGGTGCGCGGAGGCGCCTATAATCTTGGGCCTGCGTTTTTAAGGTCATCATGCCGTAAGGGGCCGTATGAAACATCCGCGAAGTTGTGCGATAAAAGCATCGGTTTCAGGTGCGTGTTAGGCGCTTTTTTCCCAAAGGACGCGCCAGGGAACGTCACCGCGCGCAACGATACCTCGGGGATCGTGACGTGCAACTCCTCAACGCTCATCGAAAATATTGGAACGGCAAACGTAAAATGCGTTTTTATAAAATATTGTGACGGAAAAAGAACGCTCTACAGCGTGGATTTTTCGGAAGCCGGCGCGCCGGTGCGCATGGTTTCGGATTCGCAGCCACCCTTTAACCCCGTTATTTCTCCCAATGGAAAATATATAGCCTACAGTTCCAAAGGCGAAAACGGGTTTTCCGGACCATCCATGGGAACCATCCGGTCGCTTGCTTCGGGAGGCGCGCTCCATCGTTCGCCGCAGCTGGAACAGATGTTCATTCCGCGATGGTGGGTCGATCCGGCAACGCTCGATACGTTCCTCGTTTATTCCGACAATACGGTCGACAATCGTAGTTCTATTTGGAAAACGGGAAAAACGGTTCGTAGGAAAATCATGCAGGGGGATTTTTCAGGGACCTCGGAGGTGCTGTGCGATACGGGTTCCTTTTATGGAGGGCTTTCCGGCGACGGCAATTTTTTGGCGACCGGCTTTGGAAACGCCTATTTGCTCAATCTGAGGTCAAATGACCTCTACCGGTATTTTCAGCCCCCCAAAAACGGCGTCAGCCACGAGATTCAAGTATGCAATGTTTCCATTACTCCCGGTTATGATCGTCAGGATGAAATCATGTTTCTGGATTTCGGGAGTACGGATGCAAGCTCCATTGTTGGAAAACCCTACGGCCTTCATTCGGTCATTTTCACCAGCAACAGCGCGGATTCAATCGGGTGGTATGAAAAACCGGATGGCTTTGACCATTGGGAAGACGTTGAATGGTCGAATCATCCGCGGTTTGCCGTTGCCGTTGCGCAATCCGACGCTACCGGCGACCAGGGAACGATCATGGGCATTGATTTGCAAAAGCATTCGTATTTTACCATTGCCCAGGGCATGGGTTTACGCGATCCCTATTTGTGGATCGATCCATTCCAGGTATCCCAAAAAGTTGATCCATACCATAATTTTGCGAAATACGACGTCCCCGGGCAAGTATCCGGAGGCCAAATGCCCTTGTGTAAAAAGTTGAAGCTTTTCTGGTTTTACCACAATGATTTGGAATGCGCCGTTGTTGGAGGTTCTCCAACATACTACGGAATAGACCCGGCGTATCTAACAACCATAAAAGCCCTTAACATGGCTACATTCTCTTCAAGTTCCTTTACCAGCTATACCATTGCAAACAACTATGTGCTTTCACAGCTATCCCCAATAAAAATCCTTATAATGGGATTGGATCCCTATGCGATGACGTATAATCAAAAAGACCCCTATCTGAATGGCTTACCCCGTACTCTGGGATATCAATTCGATCAAGCGAATAATTTTTGGAAAAGCGGACTTCCGCCGCCTATTAAAGAAAAAATCGCGGCTTTTGATTCCTCACAATGGGAGGGGTACTATTCGACGGGATATACTAAAGAAACCTTCGGTGCGGGCTGGGGACTACCGCAGATCGACGGAGGCGATTACAATTTCGAGGATTCGATAGTTCAGGTGAATGTCGTGCTGTTCGGCCGTCTTGCGGATACGTTATCGGCGCGCGGGGCTCATTTGCTTGTTGTCAATTTTCCCGAAAATCCGCTCTATAAACAGACGGATATGATCGGCAGGCTGGGTCCAAGCCGCGCCACCTACGCTCAATTGTCCTCCTGGTTGCGCGCCCTCGAACAACGGAATGCTTTTTTCCATTTTTATGACGCGAACAACAACGGCGACCACGACTATACCGACGCGGAAGCCATGGACTGCAACCACTTGAACTATTTAGGGGCGAAAAAACTTTCGGAGAGAATTGACAGTTTGTGTAAGATATATTTGAAATAAAATTAGAAGTCGTCCCGAAGGTGGCGGCAATTTTTTATCAACGCCCCCCCAAGGTCCCTTTGCCCGCAGGGGGAGATTGTGTTTGCGTAATGTCCTACAAATTCCCCCTTCGATAGGGGGCGCCATCAGCTTATTTTATGCCGCTTGCAACGCGACCTCTTCCACTTTGACTGAAACGATGGTTGAAATTCCCGATTCCTGCTGCGTAACGCCGTAGAGGAGGTCGGCGGCCTCCATGGTGCGTTTGTTGTGGGTTACCACGATAAACTGCGTTTGTTCGGAAAATTTCCGCAGGATATTGACAAAGCGCCCGATATTGGCGTCGTCCAGCGGAGCGTCGAGTTCGTCGAGAATGCAATACGCGGAAGGTTTGACTAAATAGAGCGCAAAGAGCAGTGAAATTGCGGTAAGCGCCCGTTCGCCGCCCGAGAGAAGCCCGACTCCGCGCATTTTTTTTCCGCCGGGTCGCACGTTAATATGAATAGCGGCTTCCAGGGGATCGACGTTTTCTTCCAGGGTAACATGCGCTTCCCCGCCTTCAAAAAGCGTGGTGAACATGGTAACGAAGTTTTTTTGCACCTGTTCGAAGGTGGCGAGGAATTGCGTTCGGGCCTCACGGTCCAGCTTTTTAATGGCTTTGTCAAGGTCATCCACGGCGGTTTGCAAATCGTTACGCTGTGCCGTCAACTCCGTAAGACGCGCGTTTTCGGTTTCAAAGTCCGAAAGCGCGGCCATGTTCACCTCTCCCAGCCGTTTGAGCCGCTCCCTGAACATCGTGATATTTTCCATGACCGCGGCATCTTCATTATCAATGACCGGAAGGCCTTCGGGCGGAGATTCCAGATCGATTTCATACGCTTGCCAGATACGTTCACGAATACGGCGCTTTTCCTGTTCATCGCGCGTTTGGTCGATTTCATGCGCGTGAAAGCCGTTGGAGACTTCTTCAAGAGTCTGTTGATCCGCGCGCAGCTCTTTACGCACTTCATCGAGTTGAAGCTGCATGCCGTTATACTCTTCGCGTACCCCGTCCCGAATACGCTCAAGCCGGGTCCTGCGCTCCATTTCAGTCGCCAACCTCTCGATGTTGGAGGCCATTGACGCATCCGTATCGGTAATGTCCGTCTGAGCCCGTCGCTTTTCCTCGATGATCTTGGCTTTTTTAGCGGAAAAACTCTTTATAGAACCGGCCAATCGTTCGACGTCGGTTTTTTCCTGCTCAATCCGGTTGGTCAACCCCATCATTTCGAGTTCAATGTTTTTTAAATGTTCCGCGTGTCCGTCGCGCTCCTTTTGAAGCTCCATAAGCGCGATCTTCGATTGTTCCACCAACGCCTCGATATGGGTCTTACGCACCATCAACGCGTCAAGCGCCGCCTCGCCCTCGGCGGCGCCGCGTTCCATTTCCACGATCCGTTGCCGCGTTTGGGCGCACTGGGCGACGATGCTCTCCGTTTTAGCGAGAATCGACCGGATTTCGGTTTCGTAATGCTTGATGGTGGTTTCCTGTTCCTGCTGTTTTTGACGGCCGCGATTGAGCTTTTCGTCAACCTCGACCAAGGCGAATTTCGCCTCGTCCCGGTTGATGACGCATATTTCCTTTTCGTGGATGGTTTTCTCGTATTCCTTGCGGAACGCGTCGATATCCGCCGTGAGCTTGTCGATCTGTTGCTTGCGTTGCAGCAGCCCCGCTTGTTGCTTTTTCGAAGCGCCGGCCGCGATGGTTCCGTTGTCGCGGCAAACAACGCCGTCTTTTGAAACGAATATTTCCGACGGGGACGCAATCGAAAGTTCCATGGCCCGAGCGGTTGTTTCGGTTATCCAGATATTGCCGAGGACGCGGTCGGCCATGACTGAGCATTCGTCTGAACAATCGACGATGTCGCGAAGGTTAACGGCGTCCGTAACGGCCGCCCGGGGACGCGCGGCGGCGCCGCGCAGGCGCTGGAGCGAAATCATGCTGGCGAAGCCCGCTTTTTCCTTTGTCAAAAACTCGATAGCGCTTTCGACGTGGGCGTCGGTTTTAAACACCACGGTTTGGATCGACGTTCCCAAAACCCGCTCAACCAGGCCGGCCGTAGGCTCATCGGCAACCTTAATAAGGTCGGCGATGATGCCCATGATGTCGGATCGCCGCGAGGTTAAAAGCGCTTTGACGCCGGCGTCGTAGCCTTCAAAGGCGGCGTCGAGACCTTCAAGAAATTTAAGCTGCGCCTTATTGGCGTCGATGGATGCTTCGAGCTGTTTTTCACGTTCGATGATTTTTTGATACGATTCGTCTTCTTTTTCAATCCGCCCCACCAACTGTTCGCGGGAAACCGAAAGATTGCGGTGGGATTCCTGCTCGCCGGCGAGCTGCCGCCGGTTGGAGTCGATGGCCTCTTGATATTCCTCGACCCTCTCTTGCAGGGTCGTGAGTTCGCGCTCGTCATGTTCACATCGGTCAATGTTATTGGCCAGATTGGACTTATGGCCGCTCACGACGTTTCGCTGTTCGCCGATCGCATTGATACAATCGATCTGTTCCGCGCTCAAACGATCGGCGAGGCCCCGGGATTCCAGGACTTTGGCGTCAAACCCTTTAAGTTCTTCCCGCGCGCGCAGGACTTTTTGAGTGCCTGCCTCGGTTTCGGTTTCATGCTCGATAATGGCTTTTTCTATTTGGAGCTTAAGCGCCGCGCCGCTGTTGATTTGTTCTTCAAGCGTCGCGGCTTCTTTTTCACATCGGGCAATGTTTTCCGCCGCAAAACCGCTCCGTTCACGAGCAACCGAAATGTCGCGATCCAGGGTAATGATACATTCGTTCGCTTCGCCAACGTTTTTTCCGGCGCGTTCCAATTCCCGTTCTTTTTCCAGGGCCGCGAGCTGGATCTTTTCAATGGTCGCCTCATGCGCGGCGATTTTGGCCTTGAGCGCGGCGCGCTGGGCGTCGGCCTGGGCGATGGCTTCCTTGCGTTTAATGATGGAATCCGTATGCAACCCGTAGCGCTTGTTTTCAAACCCGACTTCCAGGGACTTGAGGTCGTCGAAATACCGCTTGTAGCGATTGGCTTTTTCAACATGCCGCGCGAGCATCCGCACCTGGCGATCCGCCTCCTGCACTTTGTCGTTGATGCGCAGCAGATCTTGACGGGTGCGATCAAGCTGGCGGAGACTGTCGCGGCGGCGTTCCTTGTATTTGCCGACACCCGCCGCTTCCTCGAAAAGTATGCGGCGCTCTTCGGCTTTGTCGCTGAGAATGGAGTTGATCATTGAATTTTCTATGGTCGTATAGGCGCTGTTGCCGATTCCGGTATCCAGAAAAAGATTATGAATATCGCGCAGCCTGCACGGCACGCGGTTAATGAGGTATTCGCTTTCACCGCTTCGAAAAATGCGCCTCGTGATCGCGACTTCGGAGTATTCGGTGGGCAGGATGTGTTTTGAATTTTCGATGGTGATGGTCACTTCGGCCAAATTCAGGGGTTGACGCTTTTGAGTACCGGAAAAAATCACGTCTTGCATGTTGGCGCTGCGCAAGGCCGAGGCCTTCTGTTCGCCGAATACCCACCGGATGGCGTCGATGACGTTGCTTTTGCCGCAACCGTTTGGTCCGATAACTGCGGTTACTCCTTCACCAAATCGTAATTCCGTTTTATCGGCGAACGACTTGAACCCGAAAATCGAAAGCTTCCGTAGAACCATGAGATAGTTCCTTTTATTGTAGTCAGTTACCGGATATTTAACAAAAGATACAAGCTATAGATGTTTTAATCATTTTAAGATACAATATATAGCGGTTTTAGTCAATGTAAAAGATTTGTTGGGGAATGATTGTTGGTATGGAAATTGTAGGGTCAAATTCACATTGCATCCGGTATGCTACGACGGATCGGCCGGGGAAGGTAACGATTCTTTATTTGGTAAGTGTTTGTGTTTAGGCTGGAGAATAAAAACAATGCTAACACATTGTATTTATGTGTATTAGCGCGGGGGATTTCGGTTATCAACATGCCGTTACGATAAAGGGATGCAATGAATTTATAAAAGTGTGCAAAATTATTCCGCAAAAGAAATCTTTTGGCGGAAAATTCTTTGTCCGTCCACAAAGTGAATAGTATAAACTCCTGCCTGCATTTTATTTCCCGATGCTGTTTTGTTGTTCCAAATGCATGAATAAGATCCGGGTGATGAATAAAATTTTGTCATAGACCAAAGCTTTTTTCCTTGCAAGTCAAAAATGCCGATGAAAGCCTTACCGGGTGACTTTATACGATAGGTGATTGTGGTGGAATGAGTTGCCCTATTTTTAAAAATCGATAAATCGCCGTGCTCCTGATGTAATACCGTGCTTTTTTTATTTACTAAAATGCCCGATGTGTTTTGCTTTAAAAATATACCATCACCGTTTTGGACTATCCAATAATTACGCTTCGAATCGATAAAATCTGGCGTAGGCTTATGGAAAGGCAGGCTAAAACTTTTTTCGTCATGAAATTCCCACGAATTGTTATTGAACGCAGCGCTGCCGCCGCATGATCCGGCCCAAACAATACCGTTGGTGTCTATTGTCAGCGAATAGATACGGTTACAGGGCAAATGCATATTGCCGGTATTTAATTTTGTCCATTGTTGACCGTCGAATTTTGCAAGAAACGAGCAATCAAACTCAATGATAGGCAAACCGGAATAAGAGTCAACCCAAACCCAAAAATTTCCCGAGGAATCCAACATTACTTTTCTGATTATGTCTGGAAAGGGGTATATATAATTTAATGAGTCTTTTGTCCATTGTACCCCGTTAAAATGCTCAAAATCACCTTTCCCTGCAGAAGACCAAGCCCAGATATTGTTTTTATTGTCAACGAAAAGACTTTGAATGGGAGTAGATGATAGCCTTGACAATTGACTCGTCCACCGAACGCCATTATAGGAAAACAACACGGAATCAATTCCCGCCCATAGAGTCCCCTTTTTATCGCAGATAATGGCATTGACATTGTTGCTTGGGAGGTCCAAGTGTTCCATTGAAAAAAATGCAGGACTATTTTCGTTAAAATGAATAATCCCGATATCGGTAGCGGCCCAAACGCTTTTTTTATCGTCAACGCACAGGTTTCTCACCATTGTCTGCATTGAGCCTGGAAGATTACCTGACCATGTGTTTCCGTTAAAAGTCATTAATCCGCACCAAATATTTCCTTTGGCGTCCTCGACAAAATTGGTAAAATGGCTATTACTTTGAATTCCCGGATTGCTTAAGCTTGCATGGAATTGTAATTGATTATTGGTATATCGGTAGACGGCAGTATCGGTTGCGGCCCAAAGTTCGCCTTGGAAATCCTGAATTCGGCGTATTTTGTTTGCGATTGCGCTTCCGTCGGCAAGTGTCCAGTTGTCATTACTTTCATGAATTAACCCAAGAGAATTTACCATCCAAAGGGTTCTATGGGAATCAATAAAAAGACAGCGTATTGAATCGGATACATTGTAATTCGGCGCATTAATCGTTTGCCATGCGTTCGATTTAAAGTGCGCAAGCCCTTTGCTTGTGCCGACCCACGCTTCATTGGGATTAATAAGCGCCAGGCAGGTAATGTTATTATCCGGTAAAGTGCTGTTTGCCGTATCATAGGAAGTCCACGTTGAAAAATCGGTTTTAAAAAGACCTTTATGGCTGCCCGTCCATACAAAATTTAATGAGTCCGTAGCGACACAGGTTATCCAATTTTGCGCGACATCCAGTACATCGCCACCACCGGTATAAATAAAATTGTTTGAATCCAAAGCTTCGTTCCAATGACCGGAAATCCTAGAATATCTGAAAATTCTTGCTTTTGTGCCATTAAAACGCGCTAACCCCATCCTGAACCCAATAGCGAATTCGCCATTTTTCATAAAGGACAAAGAATTTATTCCATCACCGTAGGTATTGATATAACCTTTAGAATCAACGCTTGCCCTGAAAATTGCGGTGTCAATCCCTTCTTTTGATAAGCCTTGAGGTGTTCCAAGCCAAAGCTGGTTGTTTTTGTCTACCAACATGCTTGTAATGTCAATGGAAAACAATTTGGTAGTTGCCTTGGTCATAACAGTTTTAAGGCCCGTGGTTTTGTTTATTCTTACAATCCCGCCGCTGGTGCCAACCAAAATTTCTTTTCCGTAATCGGCCAAGGAAGTTATGGGTGTTGTCTGGGTAAAATTTCGCCAACCATCGAATTGGGAGTGTGCCGGAAAGTAATTAAGCAAGAGCGCCGATAGCATAATGAAGAAAATGTTTTTTTTCATGGTATTTTCTCCTTTAATTCCCTAAAAAAATGGCGGGTTTTATTGTTCTGACAATTCTATTATATTTATAATTTACCACCCCTGATCATGTTACGCAACAGGTTTTTTAAAATATCGTCCTCTGCCGGAAAACAGATGCCGGTCGACTACTATTTAACCGAACGGATTCTCCGTTTTATAGAGCGATCCCTTGGGTAAATTAAAGGAAATATCCTCGACTCCCAACATCCGTAGCGCCGCAAACAGCGGCTTTCCCGCGTGCTTGAAGGCAATGCCGCAGTGGTGCGGAAAGCGCTTTTCAATGAGCACATGCCGGTAGAACCGCGCCATTTCCTTAACGGCGAATACGCCGATTCCGCCGAACGACTTGGGATTGATATTGAGCACTTCGCCTTCCGCGACATAGGAACGAAGCTGCGCGTCGGCGGTGGACTGGAGCCTGAACAGCGTGATGTCGCCGGTTTTTATTTTTCCTTCCAGGGTACCCCGGGTGATGTCGGGGTCCTTGCCCGGCTCCATGAGCCGATGCATGATAAGCTGATATTTCATGTGCGGCTTATCCAAACAACACGCCGCGGTATTGCCGCAGTGAAATCCCATGAACAGGTCCGTCGGCTTGTAATCGCCCACCTGCTTCTTTGCTTCCTTATACATGTCGTAGGGCACCGTATTGTTGATGTCCAGCAGCGTGGCCGGACGTTCCGTGGCGCAGACGGCCATGTATTCACTCAAGGCGCCGTAGATATCCACTTCGCATGAAATGGGGACGCCCCTCGCGGCGAACCGTGAATTGACATAACAGGGAACGAAGCCGAAATATTTTTCGAACGACGGCCAGCACTTGTTGGCGAAAATTCCGTACTCCGACGCGCCGAGATTTTTTTCCATGAACGTCGTCAGCGCCACTTCGTATTGCGCGAGCTTTTCAAGGAGCCCCGGGTACGCGTTGCCCTTGCCGAGTTCCTTCGCCATATCCGCCATGACGGCCTTGATGCGGCGGTCTCCCTTTGCGGAAAGGAAAATGTCGTACAAGTCCAACTCGCTGTTTTCCATGATTTCCACGCCGAGATCATAGAGCGGCTTGATGGGCGCGTTGCAGGCCAAAAAATCCTGCGGCCGCGGGCCGAAGGAAATAATTTTAAGCTTTTTCAGCCCCAAGAGTATCCTTGCGATGGGAATAAAATCAGCAATTTTATCGGCTATTTCCACGTCAATACCTACGGGATATTCAGGAATATAGGGTCTGAGTTTTCGAAGGCCGATGTTATACGATGCGTTCAACATCCCGCAATAGGCGTCGCCCCTGCCGCTGATCAGATTTTTTCCCGTTTCCTCGGCCGCGGCGGCGAACATGACCGGGCCGCCGAACTTTTGCGCGAGGATGGTTTCCGGTCCTTCGGGACCGAAATTTCCTAGATATAGCACCAACGCGTTGATCCCTTTTCCGGTTATTTCGGCAAGGGCGGCCACCGCGTCTTTTTCGTTTTCGACGGTCGTGGCGATTTCCGTAATGGGAAGGCTCTTTTGCTTGCAAGCATCCACGATCCGCCGGCGTCGTTTTTGGGAAAGTTCAATGGGAAAGCAATCCCTGCTTACCGCAACGATCCCTACTTTTACAGCCGAGTAATTTTCCATTTTGTCCCCTTTCACATTTGTCCATAATAGGCGTTGCCGCCGTGTTTTCGTTGGTAGTGCTTATTGATGAGCGTCTTTTTAAGGCGCGTGGTTTTCGGATCAATGGTAATGGTCCAGAGGGCCATTTTGGCAAGCTCCTCGGCCACCACCGCGTTGTAGACGGCTTTTTCCGGAGTTTTACCCCATGTAAATGGGCCATGACACGCGACCAGCGCCATTTCCACTTCGATATAGGATAAAGTTTTAAAGGTCCGGCAAATAAGATTGCCCGTTTCCTCCTCATAATCGCCTTTGATTTCCTTGTCGTTCATGACCGGCGTGCAGGGAATGTCATGCGTGCAATGGTCGGCGTGGGTAGTCCCGAAAATGGGCACCGCCTTTTTCGCCTGCGCCCAGGCTACGCTGTAAGGCGCATGGGTGTGCGCGACGCCGCCGATACCGGGGAAATTCCGGTACAGCACTGCATGCGTTTTTGTGTCGGAGGAAGGCCGGAGTTTTCCCTCAACCGTTTTATAGTCAAGGTCCACGACCACCATATGTTCGGGCTTGAGTTCTTCGTAGGGGATTCCGCTCGGTTTTATGGCAAAGACGCCTTTGTCTTTATCATAGGCGCTTATATTGCCGAAGGTATAGAGGACGAGATTTCGTTTGGGAAGCTCCATGTTGCATTCCCATGCCCTCTGTTTTAACCCTCTATATTGACTCATACTATTTGGTAATTTCCTTTTCAACGAAATCCGCTATTTTGGAATAGGTCCGGTAGATATCTTGGTATTTTTCCGCGTTTGCCGCGATGGGACGGTACTCTTTTTCAAAGCCCCGCCCCATGGCCCTTTGCGCCTCGATTACCGTGGGATAAATGCCCGCCGCGACGGCCGCGAACATGGCGGCGCCCAGTGCGCAGGTTTGTTCGCTGCGCGCCACACGGATGTTCATATCGAGTACATCGGCCATAACTTGCATGACAAAGGGCGATTTTTTCGCCACGCCGCCCAGGGCGATGACGCCGTTGATCGGGACTCCTTCGGCCATAAAGCGATCGACGATCTTTTTCGCGCCGAAGGCGGTTGCCTCGACCAACGCGCGGAATATTTTCGGCGCGTCGGTTCCGAGGGACAGGCCGGTGATCGCTCCCTTTAAAGCCTGATTGGCATCGGGGGTTCTTCGGCCGTTAAGCCAATCGAGGGCCACGATGCCGGAGGCGCCGATAGGGATTTTTTGAGCTTGTTTGGTAAGCGCTGGAATCAGGTTCGCCGACAGTTCATTGACAACCGTATGCTTGACCTTCTCGCTCAAGGCGGCGCTTGCGGCGAGCGCGATTTCCACCTGCGAAGCGAACAACCCGGCGAACCACGCGTAAACATCGCCGAACGCGGACTGGCCCGCTTCCATGCCCAACATTCCGGGAATGATCGATCCGTCAACTTGCCCGCAAATACCCTTGATAAGCTTATTCCCTATCTCGCCGGTGGGGGCGATGAGCATATCGCATGTGGATGTTCCCATCACTTTGCTCAAAACATACGGTTCGATTTGGCCGCCGACCGCGCCCATATGAGCGTCGAAAGCTCCAACACCCACGGCCACGTGTTCGCCTAATCCGAGACGCTTAGCCCACTGAGGACAAAGGTCCCCGAATTTCACGTCGGAAGTATAGGTATCGGTAAAGAGCCGCCGCCTCAGTCCGGTTAAAAGCGGGTCGATTTTAACCAGAAATTCCTCAGGGGGCAAACCGTCGAACGCGGGGTGCCACATCGCCTTGTGTCCCGCGGCGCAGCGGCTGCGTTTTATGCCGAGCGCATCCTTGTTTCCAACGAGAACGGCGGGAATCCAGTCACAGTGTTCCACCCACGAATAAGCCTTGTCGCGCACCTTGGGGTCTTCACGTAAAACATGGAGGATTTTTGCCCAAAACCATTCGGAGGAATAGACACCGCCTTCGAATTTGGTAAAATCCTCGCCGCCCCAGCCCTTGGCTAGGGTATTTATTTCCCGGGCTTCCTCCACGGCGGTGTGGTCTTTCCACAACACAAACATCGCATTGGGATTGCCGGCGAATTCCTTGGTCAACGAAAGGGGTGTTCCGCTTTTGTCAACAGCGACCGGCGTGGAGCCGGTGGTGTCCACGGAAACGCCTTTGATTTTTTGAGCCGCGCCTTTGGGCGCCTTTTTCAAGGCAACGGTGATCGTTTCTTCGAGCCCTTCCAAATAATCCAGCGGATGTTGCCGGAATTGGTTTTTAGCCGGATTACAGAACTTTCCTGCTTTCCAACGCAGGTAGTAATGCACGGCGCTGGAAATTTCCTTTCCTTTTGCCGCATCGACAATGACCGACCGCACGGAGTCCGTTCCATAATCCACGCCGATGACATACTCCGCTTTCGCCATACTTCAACTCCTTTTTAACTCCCGGGAAGCCTGATCCCTTATTGGTAATAGGATAGATTCTCCTCGGTAATAATATCGATAGGCATGAGCACTTCGCTGGTGCATGGTTCTTTTAAAACAAGGCGTCTGAACAGCGTCGTGATGCCTTGGTACCCCTGCTCCCTGGTTTTTTGGCTGATGATGAAATCGATGACCCGATCGCGCACAAGACGTTTGTTTTCCTCGATGAGATCGTAACCGATGATACGTTTTTTTTCCCCGGTTGAACGCCGAAGAGCTTTCGCCACCCGGTGCGTTTCGGCATTGGTCACGAAAAATCCTTTGCATTCAGGAAAATTCTTTTCGATGGATTCGATCAAATCGGCGAATGCCGCGTCGTCATCCCCGCCGTTCGCGTCGAACGAGCGCACAATGCTTCCGGGAATGTTGTCGAAATAGGATAAAAACCCGCGTACGCGTTCATTAATATGAAAGTCGTTGGGCAGCATTCTGATGATGGCCACGCACGTGTTATTGGGAAGGAGCAAGTGCATAAGTTTCGCCCCGCACACGCCGCTCTGAAAAGAGTTTTGCCCGATGTAGGCCACCGGCGAGGTCCCGGGAACCGTTGAATCGACGTAAACGTAGGGAATATCGCGCGGGATTAAGTTGACAAACGCTGGGCACGCGTCGGACAAGACGGGGGTAATCAGCAGGCCGCGCATTCCTTGCCCCAAGGCCTTCTCTCCGGCCTCGCTGAACGAGGCTTCGGAATACTTATCGAAAAAGAAATAGTGCGCCCGGACGGCGAAGGAGGAAAGGTCGCTCACCGCCTGGTCGATGCCTTTTCGCAGGATGTCCCAGTAGCCGCTGTCCTGTTGCGTTTGCGGCATGATGACGCCGAAAGGATACGTTGTTTTAAGAGAAAGGTTTCGCGCGTGGATGTTGGTTTTATAGCCGGTTTTTTTTACAATCGCCTTTATGGCGTCGGCGGTTTTTTTTGAAACCCGCCCCCGTCCGTGTAATACCCGGTCGACGGTTCCTATCGAAACGTCGGCTTTTCGCGCAATATCCTTAATGGTAATCAAAGCAATCCTATTCGTGATAAAAAGCGGTAACGTTAACGCATCGAGGAATAAAATACCAAAAGCTTGGAGACAAGTGTGATATTTTCATTGAAATTTCTGATTCCTTCATGAATATAAACTCATGGTTGCAACATAAACTCATCGGATTCTTCCCCGTTCATTATAAACTAGCGCGACCTGCCATATTTTATTTTATACGAAAGTACTTTTTCCAAAGGACTGCCGCGAATGTCCTCGATACATGTCGGAATACTCGGCGCGACGGGATACGCCGGCGTTGAGTTGGTAAAACTGTTGAACAAACATACCCATGCGAAGCTTGGGTATGTTTCCTCGCAGACTTACGCCGGGAAAAGAATGAGCGAGGTTTTTCCGGAGCTTACAAGCGTGTGCGACATGATGCTGCTGTCGCCCGAGGATGCGGGAAAACAAGCCGTCGATTGCGTTTTTTCCTGTCTTCCGCACGCCACCGCCGCGGCCCTGTGCAAACCGTTACTTGACAAAGGAATTCGGGTCGTGGACCTCAGCGCCGATTTCAGGATACGGGACCCCAAGGCGTACGCGCGGTGGTATAAAACCGAGCACCCCTATCCGGATCTTCTGGAAAGCGCCGTGTTCGGACTTCCGGAGCATTACCGGAGCGCTATTTCAAAAACGAGGCTCTTGGCCAATCCCGGTTGCTATTCGTCAAGCATCATGCTGCCTCTCATCCCGCTGTTCAAGAAAAAGGGGCACAACATTTCCACGGTCATCGCCGATTCGAAATCGGGCGTGAGCGGCGCGGGCAGGTCGCTCAAACTCGGCTCCTTGTTCGTTGAGGCGCACGATAATTTTTCGCCTTATTCCATCGGCAGATCGCACCGGCATCTCGCCGAAATCGACCAGGAACTCTCTCTTGCTAGTGGGAAAAAGGTGGAGATAACGTTTTCACCCCATCTGGCGCCCATGAACCGTGGTATTTTATCCACCATTTATATATGCGGGGCCATAACCGCCTCGGAATGTCTGGATATTTTACGGGAGGCTTACAACAATGAGCCGTTCATTCGGATCAGGGATTCCGGCGATTTACCCAACGTGCGCTGCGTCGCTCACACGAATTTTTGCGACATAGCCGTAACCGGCGGCGGAGATCAACCGGTGATCGTCGTGTGCGCCATCGATAATCTGCTCAAAGGCGCGAGCGGCCAGGCTCTGCAAAACATGAACATCATGTTCGGGTTTGATGAAACGGAAGGATTGTTGTAGCAAAAACAGTATGAACATCGTATGTATTAAAATCGGCGGCGCAACCCTTGATACTCCCGGCATTTTTCAAGAGCTTGCTTCGAGCATCAGGGAAATTTCAAAGGAATATTTTCCCGTTATCGTGCACGGCGGCGGGAAGGACATTGCCCGACAGCTCGATTTGCAAAAAAAAGAATACCGGTTCGTGGAGGGCATGCGGGTGACCGACGCCGATACCGTGGGCGTGGTCCAAATGGTGTTGTCGGGCGACGTCAATAAGCGCATCGTCAATGCCCTTCAAACCCGCGGCGTCGACGCGATCGGCATCAGCGGCGTTGATTGCGGGCTTTTCAGCGCATCGCGCATGCTTATCAAGGGCCAGGACATCGGGTTCGTGGGCGTCATCGACAAGGTCGATACGCGCATTATCGAACTTTGCATGCATAATCGCATCACCGTGGTGGTTTCCCCCATTTCACGCGACGACAAGGGAAATATCTATAATGTCAATGCCGACCTCGCCGCCGGGGAATTGGCGAAGAAATGCAAGGCCAGGCATCTGGTGTTCGTGTCGGACGTGCCGGGCGTTTTAATCGACAATAACGTTCGGCGCTCCATCGCGATTCCCGAAATAGAAGGCCTCATCGCTTCCGGTCAAATCAAGGGCGGCATGGCGCCAAAGGTGCGCAGCGCCGCCGAAGCCGTGCGCGCGGGCGTCAAAAACATCCATATATGCGGGTGGAACGGAAGCGGTACTCTGGCCCGGGAACTCAACGTAAAAACAATGACGGGAACGGTGATTGGAGAGAAGGATCTATCATGAAAACCTCGGATTATAACGAATATTTCGTACCCACCTTCAGCAGAAGCGGACCTCCTCTTGTTAAGGGAAAGGGCGTTTATCTCTATGACGCCACGGGACGCAAATTTCTGGACTTCGGCTCGGGAATCGCCGTCAATGCCCTCGGACACGCACATCCCGCGCTCATGAAAGCAATGGTCGATCAATCCAAAAAACTGATCCATACTTCCAATTTATATATAACGCCGCCGCATATTGAATTGGCGCGCATGCTTGTTATGAACAGCTTCGGCAAAAAAGTCTTTTTGTGCAACAGCGGTACGGAGGCCATGGAGGCGGCCATTAAATTTTCGAGGAAATACGGCTCCCAAACGTCGGAGAAAAAATATCACACGCTTTCTTTTTTCAACGGATTTCACGGAAGGACTTACGGAGCGTTAAGCGCCACGGCGCAGGACAAATTCCACAAAGGGTTCGGTCCGATGCTCGAAGGGTTTCATTATTCCCATCTCAATGATGAAAAAGGAACGAGGAAAATATTAGACAAACACGATTTCGCCGCGATTCTCGTTGAACCCATCCAAGGCGAGGGCGGCATCCACTGCGCTTCGACGGCTTTCCTGCAATTTCTCAGGGATTATGCGACGAAGCGCGATATTGTTTTAGTATTCGATGAAATTCAATGCGGCATGGGCAGGACGGGAACATTGTGGAATTACGAACAGCATGGAGTGATTCCGGACTTAATGGCAATAGCCAAACCCCTGGGCGGCGGTCTTCCGCTGGGCGGGCTTATTTGTTGCGATAAGGTAGCAATGGCCATTTCTCCGGGTAATCACGGAACAACGTTCGGCGGAAACCCGGTTGCCTGCGCATTAGGGTGCGAGGTATTGAAAATCGTTTCGAAAAAGCCCTTCCTCAAAAAGGTGACTGATCTCGGGATATATCTTAAAAGTAAATTGAATGAGTTGTCGATAAAATATCCCGTTATAAAAGAAGTGCGGGGAAGCGGGTTTTTAGCGGGCGCGGAGCTTCAAATCGATCCCAAGGAAATTGTCTCGAAATGTAAAAAAGCCGGGCTCCTTGTCATTTCCGCGGGGTCGAACACCCTGCGATTCATGCCCCCGCTGATCGCGGAGAAAAAACATATCGACGCGGCGCTGTCGATTTTTGAAAAATGCTTGTAATACAATGAAAGGAACCGCATCCATGGAAAAGGTCGTATTATTATATTCGGGCGGTCTTGACACTTCCATCATGATTCCCTGGCTCAAGGAAAATTATACGTGTGAAGTCATCGCCGTGTGCGCGGATTTAGGGCAGGAAGAGGAGTTGACGGGCCTCAATGAAAAAGCCCTCAAGACCGGCGCTTCAAAGTTGTTCATTGAAGATCTCCGGGAGGAATTCATTACTGATTTCATTTATCCTACGCTGAAGGCCGGCGCGGTGTATGAGGGAACGTATTTGCTGGGAACGTCTTTTGCGCGGCCCCTTATCGCGAAGAGGGCCGTGGAAATAGCTCATAAAGAGGGCGCTACCGCCATTGCCCATGGGGCCACGGGCAAGGGAAACGACCAGGTGCGTTTCGAACTCACCGTCATGGCTTTGGACCCGACGCTTAAAATCATTTCACCATGGAAAGACCCCAAATGGACGCTCAAGTCCCGCGAAGACTGCCTCGCCTACGCGGCGCAGCGCGACATTCCCGTGAGTCAATCTAAAAAACGCATCTATTCGGAAGACCGCAACATCTGGCACATCAGCCACGAGGGAGGCATCCTGGAAGACGTGACCAAAGAGCCGCCCGATGATGTGTATACCCTTTCCAAAACCATTCAAACGGCGCCCGACGAACCGGAGTACGTTGCGATAGGATTTGAAAAAGGCGTTCCCGTCTCCGTTAATGGAAAGGCCTTGCCGCCCGTAACGCTTTTAACGGAACTCAACCGCATCGGCGCAAAGCATGGAGTGGGGCAGGTAGATATGGTGGAAAACCGGCTGGTGGGCATCAAATCGCGCGGAGTCTACGAAACTCCGGGCGGTACGCTCCTTTACGCATCGCATCGGGAGTTGGAACGTCTCGTGCTGGACCGCGAAACATTGCATTGCAAGGAAACGCTCGCCCTGCGCTACGCTGAATTAGTCTATAACGGTCAATGGTTCAGCGCGCTGCGCGCTGCGCTCGACGGCTTTGTGGAAGTGACGCAGCGCGCGGTTACCGGGAGTTCCACGTTAAAACTCTATAAGGGCAATGTACGGCCCGCCGGAGCGAAGGCCGAGAGGTCGCTTTATTTACAGGATTTGGCGTCTTTTACGGACACGGATTTTTACGACCAAAAGGATGCGCGCGGATTCATCCGTCTCTTCGGGCTGCCCATGAAAGTAGCGGGCCTCGTGGAAAGAAAAAGAAAGAAGTGATCATGCGCTATCGCCTCCTCGGCAAGACGAATCTCCGCGTTTCGGTCATCGGCCTTGGCACGTGGCAGTATGGCGGCGAATGGGGAAAGGATTACACGGAAGGCGACGTCGCGGCAATCATGGAGACGGCCGAGGCGTTGGGGGTCAACTTGGTTGACACAGCGGAATGCTACGGCGACCATCGTTCGGAGCGGCTCATTGGGGCCGCCATGAGCGGCCGCCGCGAAAACTGGATCGTCGCCACGAAATTCGGGCATGCGTTTCACGGGTTCATGGACCGGTCGCGGCATTTTGCGCCGGGAGAGGCGCTCAAGCAGCTCGACGCTTCGCTGAAAGCCCTCAATACCGAGTATATCGATATCTATCAGTGTCATTCGCCTTCGGACGACGAGCTTTTCCAGGATGCGCTTTGGGAAGCGCTCGGCAAGGAAGTTACAAAAGGCAAGATCCGTCATTTGGGGATTTCAATAAGCAAAAACCGCGAAGTCGCGCAGACCGATGCCGCGACTACCTTGGGCGCGAACGTCATTCAGGTTGTATATAATCGATTGGATCGGGGTCCGGAAGAAGGCGTTTTTCAATCGTGCAAGCGGCAAAACCTGGGTGTGTTGGCGCGGGTGCCTTTGGCAAGCGGATATTTATCGGGTAAGTATAAGCCGGGCCGGAAATTCGAGGCCGGCGACGTGCGTTCAACCCACGACCAACAAAATGTCCTCAATAAATTGCGGGAAGTCGAATCACTCGCCCTGAGCGAAGTTCCCGCGGGCATACCGATGGCTCAATGGGCCATTGCATGGTGCCTCAAGCATCCGATGGTAAGCGCGGCGATTCCGGGCAGCAAGAACACCGAACAACTGGAAATGAACGTCAAGGCCGTGGAGCTCTTGGATGAACATCCGCTTGATGTAAAAACCGTATCAAGCGGCGGGTAACGCACAGCAGTCGGTTTTTCGATCTCACCCGGTCCCGATTTTCGGGACCACTCTCTCGTATTGAGAGGGCAGTCAATGGAATGCCTTCCGTCTATGCCTCTACCAACCTATCATGCCGTTATCGTGGCCGGGGGCGCGGGTAAAAGGCTCGCATCCGCCGTTCCAAAAGCATTTGTCAATCTTTGCGGCAAACCCTTGGTGCAGCATTCACTGGAACGATTTGACGCGCACCCATCAATCGACGCGATAGTGCTCGTGGTTCCCCAGGAAATGACCGGCGTTGCGGAAAAGATTGCGAGGGGCGCGCGTCTCGGCAAAAAGGTCCGGGTCGTCAGCGGCGGAAAAGAACGCTGGCAGTCGGTGAAAAACGGGGTCATGGCGTCGAGCGCCGAATGGGTGTTTATTCACGACGCGGCCCGTCCGTTCGTAACTCATGCGGTCATCGATGCGGTGCTTGAACAATCCGCAAAGTACACCGCGGTCATTACCGCGACCAAGGTTGTTGATACCGTACGGCGGTTTAGCGGCGACCAAGCTTTGGAAACCATCGACCGCTCCACGCTCATCCACGTGGGAACTCCGCAAGCGTTCCTCCGAAGCGTGCTTATCAAATCCTTCAGCGTCGCCGAAACCATGAAAAATCCTCCCACCGACGAAGCCATGCTTATGGAACATCTGGGAATACCCGTGGGCCTCGCATGGGGAGATCCCCTTAACTTCAAAATCACCACCACGAGCGATTTAACCCTCGCCGAGGCGCTGTGCAAGCGCCGGTGAAGAATTTCATATGCCAACATCGCAATTTCCCGTGCCGTCAATCCCTCGCCAGCGACAGTACCCGAATTTTCCCGCAGCCCGCATCCATCAGGGCGCGGGCGCATTCAGCGGTAGTGGCGGCGGTGGTGATGATATCGTCGACGATGATGATGTTTTTACCCCTTAGAAGTTTCTTTTTTCCGGGAAACACCGTGAACGCGCCGGCCACGTTGGTCAAGCGCCGGCTTCGGGAGAGTTTAGTCTGGGTTTTCGTATGCCGTTTACGGAAAAGAATATCGGGCAAATAGCCGACGCCGTTAACGCCGGCGGCAAGACCCTTTGCGAAATATTCGGCCTGGTTATAGCCGCGTTTCAGGAAACGGAAAAAAAAGAGCGGGACCGCCGTGATGGCGTCCATGCCCTCAAAGACTTGACTGGGAAAAAGCCCCGCATAGGTTTTTCCCATATCGAAGGCAAGCCGTTTGATCCCCCCATATTTGAATTCATGCACGATGGATTGTATCGTATCGTCGAAATCGAACAATGAATACGCCGCCTCAAAAGGCTGTTGCCAATGGTACTCGCACGTACACCTCCGCACCCTTCGGTTCTGGCCGCAGAGCGGACATGCGTCGCGCCCCGCGTGGTTAAGGGCCAGTTTCTCAATACATGAACCGCACAACCATGTATCGGTTGTCAGGTTATTTTGACAAACAATACATATCCGGGGGTACAATAATCCAAGGGCGGTTTCAATGGGTCCGGGGAACCGCATTGTGGCGACATTTCTATGTATTCTCCGCAGGCGCGGCGGCCGGGTCCTCTTTAAATACCGTGTTTTTCAAAATAAGCCCGGTAAACAATATGAAAAAGATAATGCATACGATTTGGTTGTGGCTTAAGCTGCCCAGGCGTTCCTGGGGGGAGTAAAATCTCGTGAAATCAACACAGAAGCGCAGTATGGCGTACATGAGCCCCACGAGATAAAATTGTAATCCGGCGAAAGTCTTTTTTCTTCCAACGGCCAAAACGACGAACGCGATGACCAGGCCGCCGATTGATTCAATGAGTTGCGAGGGAATCAGGGCCGTTGCATGGCATTCATGCTGGTAGTAACCCGCCGGGCTGGTTTTGGGAAATGCGATGCCGAGCGCCGAATGAGTAGGCGCGCCATAGCAGCAGCCGTTAAGAAAGCAGCCTATGCGCGTGAGGAAAATGCCGAAACCGATGGTGGGCGCCATCGCGTCGGCATAGGGGAGGAACGGATATTTTTTAATTTTAAAGTATATCACCCCAGCTACAATGGCGCCGATGAATCCGCCGTACATGACAAGTCCGCCGATGCCGAGGTTTCCCCCATGAAAAGGATTGAAAATACCCGTCAAATCGCCCCTGAATTCTTCAAAATGGAGCATGACGTAATAAAGCCGCGCCCCGATAATCGACGCGAGGATGACATAAAACCCAACATCGGAAATGACGTTCGGTTCAAGATTATTTTTCTTCGCCCGCTTTCCGGCGAACCATATACCGAACAAAAAAGAGAGCGCGAGCATCAAGCCGTAGGAATGTATGGGGAAATGAAAAACATGAAACATGATCGGATGCATGATTAAAAATCCTTTCAATGAAATCGTTGCGGCCGGTTCTCAACCGGCAGGTATCCTTCGTAGGAATAAATATAATTTAAAAATCCTGTTTATTGTAACGGGCATTAAGAATGAAGCCGATAAGTATCGCAATGGTCAGCGTAAACGACCCGCCGTAGCTGAGAAACGGAAGCGGCACGCCCACCACCGGCATCATGCCCACGGTCATTGAGACATTGATGAATATGTGGAAAGCGAGGAGTGAAACCGATCCGACGATCACCAAATTCGAAAAACGGTTCTTTACGTACTGCGTAGTCATGTACCCGCGAATGATGATCAATAAATACAACAGGAGGATTGCCGCGCAACCGAAAAGTCCGAACTGCTCCCCTAAAACTGAAAAGATAAAATCGGTATGTTGCTCCGGAAGAAACGACAGCCTCGTTTGCGTGCCCTTTAAATAGCCTTTGCCCACGAGGTGCCCGGAGCCGATCGCCACCTTGGACTGGATGACCTGATATCCGGCCCCCGCCGGGTCCGCCTGCGGATTAATGAAGCTTAAAATTCTTTTTTTCTGATAGTCCTGCAAAAAACCGTTCCACACCACGGTTGTAATACCGGCGGTAAAGAGATTGAGGGTGATGAGACTTACTACGATGAACATCGGCGGACGGGTTATATAGAGTATGACGCAGAGAGTCAGGAAGAATATTCCCCATGGAATGGCGCCTCCGATGCCCAGCGAGGCGTGAGATGTAAACGCCATAATCAGCGGTATCGCGGAAAGTATGAGGGACAAGAGCGGAGAGGTCAGGAAAAAAAGTTCCAGGATCGACAATCCGGCCCAGAAAAAAACGGGGAGCGCAATGGCGCATAATATAAGCGCGCTGCCTAAATCGGGTTGTTTCAATATAAACCCGAACGGTACGATAATCAGAATACACGGTACGATGAAGGAAGTGATTCTTTCCAGCGAAAGGGTTTTAGTAGAAAAATACCGGGCCAAGGCAAGTACAAGGCCGATCTTCGCGAATTCCGCCGGTTGCAGTCGAACGCCGCCGATAATGATCCACCGCTCCGCGCCTTTACTGATGACTCCCGTAAAAAAACCATAGAGCAGCAGCAGCAGCGAAAGACCGTATGCCACGTAGGAAATCGAAAAATAAAACCTCGTTGGAATCGAAGTAATGATCAATATGGTGATCAGACCCATGGAAACCCAAATGATCTGATTCCTGGTTGAATTTACAAGAGGGCCTGATTCGTGGATATGGGTTGCGCTGAATACTAAAAACAGTCCCACCACCCAGGCAATAATGCAGAGGAACAAAAGAAGAAAATCAAAGTCGTTTTTTTTCTGCAGTTCCAACATATATCGGTAATCCGTTTCAAGTTAATTCGGGTTAGTCCGATGTTCTTTTTTTCCAAACGATTCATGGTCCGCGTATGCCCGCGCGATACGCATGGCTTCGGGATTATGGGTAAAGTAATATCGCATAAGAGCGCCCCCCACGGGCGCCGCGACTGAACCGCCGTGTCCGGCGTTTTCCGCTACCACGGAAACGGCGATTATTGGACTGTCAACCGGGGCGCATCCGGCGAACAGCGCGTGGGTCTTTTCGCCGTGTGGATTTTCAGCGCTGCCCGTTTTGCCCCCAACCGGAACATGCGGCACTTGCGCGCGTCCCGCGGTGCCGCCTTCCTCGGTGACCGCGAGCATTGCCTTATGCATCGTTTCAATGAACGATGGATCCAACCCTAGCGTACGTGTAACCGTCGGGTTATTGTGCATGATCACGATTCCGTCGGGATTACGCACGTCCTTTAATAAAAAGGGACGGTAGAGCGTCGTCCCATTGCCCAATGCTCCCGCCATGTTCGCTAATTGAAGGGGAGTAACCAATTGGGTTTGACCGATGGCAAGATCCATGTCGAGGCCTTTTGTCCATACCCATTTTCTGGAGGCGAATCGTTTATTGTATTCCGCTTCTCCCGAAAGCCAACCGGCGCGCTCCATGGGGAGGTCGATTTTCGTCGGCTGACCAAGACCGAAAAGGTCGGCGTATTGATTAATGAGTTGATCGCCGAGGCGAAGGCCCACTTGATAAAAATAAACGTCGCATGACTGTTTGATCGCGTCCACGAGACCGTAACTGCCATGTCCCTGGGGCTTCCAGCAGTGGGCCAGACGGGCGCCGAAACGGAACGACCCATGGCAAGGAACGGGCATTCGTGATTCCGCGGTGAGCTTGCCGCCCGCGAGGCCGGCGATGGCGCTGATGAGTTTGAAGGTCGACCCGGGAGGATAGGTGCCGCAGGTTGCCCGGTTGTTAAGCGGGAGGCTCGTGTCCAGGGCGATGGCGGCCCAATTCTTAGAGCGTAGCGATGAGGCCAATGAAAAGATGTTCGGGTCGGCCGCGGGGCTTGAGAACATGGCGAGCACTTCGCCGTTTCGCGGGTCCAAGGCCACGACGGCCCCTTTGAGCGTATCAGGGAAGGAATCGCTTGCGACCTTTTGAAGTCCGATGTCGATCGTACAGTATACGTTACCGCCCGCAACGGGTTCGATACGCGGCATGGTGGCGATCGGCCCCAGGCTCTTTCCGTACGCATTGACCTCGATATATTCCTGCCCGTCTTTTCCGCGAAGGATATCCTCATACTGTTTTTCCAGACCCGCCTTTCCCGCCATGTCGCCGTAATGATACCCTGTTTTTTTAAGCGAATCGAATTGATTTTCAGGAATTTCGCTCATATACCCCAGAACATGAAAAGTCGAAAGGCCCAGCAGGTATTCGCGGCGGGATTCCGTTTCAACGGTAATGGCCGGCAATTCCATGGAATGTTCCTCGATGATGCTGACGATTTCCAGGGAAACGTCCTCCTTGAGCCGTGTAACGTCGAATCGGCGTGAAAAGGCCCTGCGCATCTGATCGACCAGTTCGACGCTGTCGAAAACCGCGGCGCCCGAGCTATCGCGGATTTTACAGAGGTTTTCAATAACGGTTCGCCGGTTTTTAATTTTATACGGAAGGACGCCGATGGAATATGAGGGCCTGTTGCGCGCCAGTACATTGCCGTTTCTGTCAAGGATAAGGCCGCGCGGGGCTTTGAGAATGGAAAATTGCATCCCGTTTTCCTGCGATAATCTGATATTGAGCTGCGCCTGGAGAACTTGTATGGAGAAGAGGCGCAGCAGGAGGATTAAAAACAGGACTGAAATAAAAACAATCAGGCGGATGCTCTTGTAAAGCCGCTGCCGCTGCTCATCATGGAATTGTGGCGCGATAGGCATGTGCGGTTAATAGTTTCTTCCGGAATGCTTCGGGAAAAACTCCCAAACGTAAAAAAGCGCCGCCAGCAACACCGAATACAGCGCCCGCGGAACGGTTTTTATAATAAGCTCGGGCGCCAGTATCGAGAAATGGGCGTTATTTTTAAGGACGAGCACGAGCATGAAAAAAGCGTCGTTGACGAGAAACATTACGAAAAGAATGATGGATTTCACGAAGGGGTCCGTTCGCATGACTTTTTCATTGAAGAGACCGATACAGGCGCCGACAATGGTTTTAGTAAGGGCGTTCTGACCCAACAGCGCCGGGGTGTAGAGGTCCTGGGTCAATCCCAGCATAAACCCCATTAAAAGTCCCGGCATAACGCCGTAGCGAATTGAAAAGAAAAAAAGAATGATCATAAGCAAGTCGGGTTTGACCCCGAAAACGGCCAATGATGGAATGAAGGAGGTCTGCAGAATAAAACAGGCGATAAAAAGCAGCGGCCATTTGAGATAGTACATGATCATCGCGCACGCTCCAGGGAATCAATCTCCGCTCGAAACGACGACCATTGCGAATGTACGCGCATGACGAAAACTTCCTCCAAACGGTTGAAATCAACGCTGAGGTCAACGACTACTTTTTTAAAAAGCGGGTCATGATTTTCGCGGATTTTTGAAATTACTCCCACGGTCAGGCCTTTCGGATACACTCCTCCAAGACCCGACGTCACCACGGTATCGCCCGGATTTACGTCCGCATGGGTTCTGCAGCGAATAAAAAAATCATCGCCGTTCTCCGTTTCCAATATGCCGACTTCACGGGTGCGCTGAATGAGAACTCCCGTACGATTGGAGGGATCGATGAGCAGTTGAACCAAGGCCATATGCCGCGTGGACTGGATGACTTTTCCCACCACGCCGCGACTGTTGATCGCAGGCATGAAGGGCATGACGTCGTTGTCGGTTCCGACGGTTATAACGACGCTTCTTGAAATGTACGCCGGTTCGCGGGCCACGACGCGCGCCACCGACAAATCGTAGGTAATATCGTTTTCAAGTTGTAAAAGCGCTTCAAGCCGCCCGGTTTCCAACGCGGCTTCCTTTAAAAGCGAGATCGTGACGCTCTGCGCGGCTATTTCCTCCTTTAGTTTCCTGTTTTCCGCGAAAATATTTTTTATCCGCGCCGTTTGACTGACGTAGAATTGGAAAGGATAAAACACGGTAAAGGTAAGCGCCCGTGAAATCCGGCTTTGCCGAGTAGTGTTGCTTGTCAACATCATCAGGCAGAGGCACACGGTTACGGCAAGCCAGGTAAGGTTGCGATGGTAAACGATGAAACGTATGATCCAATGCATGGTAGTGCGATTCGGGTAAAAAAAGAGCGTCGTATAAACGCCGGCGCGTTGGGGACGTTACCCTAGGAACGTCCGTTCATCGGTTTTTCCGGTGCGTGTTGAGCAGAACCGGCTTATAGGTATCAAGGTTCTCGATGATTTTAAGCGCGCCGCGGGCGACGCAGGTGAGCGGATCATCGATCACGTTGACCGGCAGGTTTGTTTCCTGCCGCAGGCGTTCGTCGAGACCGCGCAGCAGCGAGCTGCCGCCGGTCATGATAATTCCTTTGTCTAGAATGTCGGCGGAAAGCTCCGGCGGCGTCTGTTCGAGCGCCTGTTTTACCGCCTCAACGATGGTTGAAATGGGTTCGTTGAGAGCATCCCGGATTTCGGTGGACGTGATTCGGAGCGTTTTGGGGATGCCGGCGACGAGGTCCCGGCCCTTCACTTCCATTTCCAGCTCATCCTCGAGGGGAAACGCCGATCCCACTTGTATTTTGATTTGTTCGGCGGTGCTCTCTCCAACAAGTAAATTATAGGTTTTTTTCAAATACGAAACGATTGCCTCATCCATTTCGTCGCCGCCGACCCGCACCGACATGTCGCAGACCATGCCGAACAGCGCGATCACCGCTATTTCAGCGGTCCCTCCGCCGATGTCGATGACCATGTTGCCTGAAGGCTCGTTAACGGGAATGCCCATGCCGATGGCGGAGGCCATGGGCTCCGCGACCAGGTATACTTCCCGCACTCCGGCGCTTTCCGCGGAATCAACCACGGCGCGTTTTTCCACTTCGGTAATTCCTGAGGGAACCCCGATGACCGCGCGAGGACGGAGAATGAAAGAAGGGTATTTTTGAACTTTCCGGATAAAATATTTCAGCATTTGCTCCACGAGGTCGAAATCGGCGATGACGCCGTCCTTCATCGGCCGGATCGCCTGGATTTCCCCAGGCGTTCGCCCGAGCATGCGCTTGGCCTCCAGTCCGATCGCCACGACCCGCCTGCTGCTCTTGTCAAGAGCTACGACCGAGGGTTCGTCGATCAGAAGTCCTCTTCCGCTCACATACACCAGGGTATTGGCGGTGCCAAGGTCGATACCCAAATCATTTGAAAAAAAAGGAAAAAAACCCATAAATGGAGCCTCGAGATACGTCAAAAGGTAGTACGACGATTTTTTTTTCGTTATAACGCGTTTTAATTCTCAAATATACAATACTTGCAAAATATTTTGTACATAAATTGTTGAAAAATGAATAGTTGAAGAGGTACTGAAAAAAGACGAAACCAATTTGATGCGTGGCGAGCGCGTTGCCAAGCCATACTTTCGAGAGCGCCTTTGATTTTTAAAAGGCGTTGCTTGAGGCCAATGCTTAAGGCTTGCCGGGAGCGGTATTTGTGTCCTTTACATCAACAGGTTGCGTTTTTTTGTTCATGTCAAGCGGAGGAGTTTGAGGCAATTCCTTGTCGGGCGGCGAGTTACCGGGTTGCAGGGTATCCGGTTGAACCGTCGAGTCCGAAAAGTCCCGCAAAGGCGAAATCGAATGGGCCGTCGAATCGGGCGCCGCCAAGGCGCTGTCGCGGGGCTCGGCGGGAGAATTGATTTTTTGGGAAGGAATCGTGTCGGCGGACTTTATTTCAAGCGTCGGCGCCCGGATAACGGCCGATTCCGTATGTTCGCTCCGCGAGGTTACCGTATATGTCAACTGAAACATGGGCTGTACCTCGATGTCCTTATCCAGTTTTGTAATGACGAAAGACATGTCGAAAATCAATGGATTGAACTTGACCCCCGCGCCGAAATTAATCACTTCCGTCTCGAAATTAATCCGTTTCCCCGCCCGTATCGCTATATACTCGTTCGGCCAAACTTCAACGCCGACGGGTACGGTTATTCGCGGCAATACGCCTTTTACGGCGGAAAGCTTATCGCCTACGTCCCGGTATACGACATCGCATGCGGCGTTGAAGGGAATATGCTTGAGCGTATCGCCGTAGGCGACGCCGAATCGTCCGCTGCGAGGCAGGGGGTCGCCTTCGCCCCAATTTTGAGTCGCATCCGTATATCCCGTGCTTGTTCCTAAATGAAAGAGCGCCGCGCCGATTGAAAGTTTTCCGGGGATGAGTCGATACAGGCCGCCCGCGCTCACGGAAACGCAATAAGCGGTGGATGTTTCGATCCTGTCTTGCCCGCCATTGAGGGTGAGAGCAAGCGATCCTCGACCGTACGAATATCCCGCGTCCATTGAAACAAGGGAAAAGCCGGATGTAAAAGGATCGGTGTAATTAGGCCCCCGTTCATCGGCCCGGTATATATTGTCAATAGCAAAGTTCGAAAGACGCATTCCGATAAACCAGTTCGAAAACGTCCACGTTCCTTGACCGAACATTGCCGTCAAATCCCCCGGCAGCGGCGCGAACCCTATTGACAATGAAGGCGCATTCGAAAAAGAAGGCTGCGCCGGATTGTAATAGGCAAAACCCGACCCCGGCATCGCCGTTCCCGCGTTTCCCATCGCGATGAGATTCGGCGTCGTGGGTTCTTCGAGGAATTGGAAACCGGATTTTCCCGAGGTCGAATCAATGGCCGCATAGGGTGTTACGGCGTAGAGAAAGAGCGCCGCCATTACCGCCGCTGGTCCCGTGTGAAAAAACGTTGCCATGAAAATGTTCCTTAATGAAAATAATATGAAAAATCAATCTGCTGATCCACTCCCGCGCCGAGGCGGTCGGTGGCGATGCCGTAATTTATCCTGAGTCCTTTTTGAACCTTCGACAAGTCGGCCCCGAATCCTAGCGAAACGCGCGGCGAGAATTCGTCGGCAAAGTCGCTCGTGTTGGAAAATATATTCCGATTCAGCAACATGTCCCCCAATCCGGCGCGGATAAAAAACGCGTCCCACCGTTTCCACTGGAACCCGTTGTTCAGGCGTATTTCCATACGGTCAAGTTTCGCGAAGTCGCCGTCCACGGCATAGGCATGGAGGTCGCACGTCCAGGCGAAAGGCCTGTCGGCCAGACGCATATCGAGCCGGCTGCCGAGAACCGCGATGGGTGTGATTCTGTCGGTTACCGACGCATTAAGGTTTTCCGCCGAGCCGATTTCCCAGTTCATGTCCACCGTCGCGCTTTTTCCGGAGAGTACCTTCAAAATGTCGATATTCTGGAGAATAACCGCGCATGACCAGTTTTTTAAGGGCGCGGACCGAAGCGCGAAATCAAAACCTCCGATTGCCGTGGCGGAGGAATATTGAAGGGAGGAGTGTATGTTTGACGTAGGCAGGCGTTCATAGTAAAAGGCGATATTGACGCCAACGGACGTTTTTCTCGTCACGAGGCAGCTCAGGCCGATCTTCCCGGTAAACGACGTAAAGGACCCGCTCTCCATCGGTTCTTCGTTCTCGTCGTATAATTTGTCTATCGATGGGTCCCCGCGGTATAAGGTGAAAAGCCCCATACCGACGCGGGGAGTGATTTTATACTGGAGCGATAAATACCCCTCGGTTCTGCCGAGCGATCGCAGGCTGCCGCCTATGTCAAGCTGCGTGTTGCGCGCATACGCGAGCATCGCCGGGTTCCACCACGTGCAAAGTTGCTCGGGCGAGGCGCTTTGCGCTCCGCCCATCGCGAATGCCGCGGCGCCCGCGGGAGCGCGCAGATACGCGCCGGGAAGACCGCCGATCTGGGTCCAACCGTTCAAAGCGCTCCCAAGGCAAAGGCACGCCATCAACACGCGCCGAAGACGATGCCCGCTATTTTGCGACAATGATTTTTCCAAAAGAATGTTCTCCGCTCTGTGCGGTTATTTTATAGTAATACACGCCCACGGCGACGCGCTTTCCATATGTATTCGTGCCGTCCCAGGAATCCTCCGCCGCATCGGCGCTACGGCCGTTGGCGCGGTCGTTTCCCGCCGGGCGGTCTCTATCCTTGATGATTGTTTTTACCAAGTCCATGTTCCAATCAAAAATCCGTATCGTGACCTTTGAGGAACGGGAAAGGTTATAGGCGAAGACCGCCTTGCCGGGCCCGGCGGAATTAAGTATGCCTGGAAAAGCGTAACTTTCCCGCAGTCCTGGGGTGATTTTCTTGTCGCGATGCACATAATGGAAAGCGGCGGTATCCGCTTCGTCGGCCTTTTCGCCGCGTGAAAAAAACAATCCGTTGGAAGTGGGGAGCGAATTGGTGGACGAAGCGATCCAGAATGAGGCGTCGGCGCCCGGGTGGTTTAAAAACAAAATATCGTTGATATGGTCGGGATAGGCCCCCGCGCCGGCCAGCGTCATGCGTTTTTGAAAAACGTCGCCGTTGATGCGCAGGGCGATAGTCATCGTTGTATCTTTGTACAAATGGATTTGATTTCCCCAAACCACATAGAGTTCCCCGTTTTGACCGAAGGTAACGGCGGGGGGCGAGTCAAGGTTGTTTAAAACCATCGTCCAGGCGTTTTTGTTGTTGTCAAACGCGAAAAAGCCGATGGTGTCGGATTGCGCGCCCTGGTTTCGAATGGTCATTGCCGCGAAAAGCCTCAATGAATCGCGGTCCGGGGCGACATACACTTGCCGGTAATGCTTAAAAGAGAGTTTTGAATCGCTCAGCGAAGAGGTCACGGAATCCCACGCCGTATCGCGGGGAATGAATTTCCGGAGTTTTTCGGGCGTCGCCACCCAGAGTAAGGTGGATGCGGCCGAAGTGTCCTGAACCTTAACGGAAACGACGCGTTGCAGGGTATCGGGAAAGGACGCCTTGGAAATTCCGGAGAATGCGCCATTGGTAAATAGCGACGGTTGAAACCATTTTTTGCTTCCCGGAAAAATCGCCAGCGCGGAATCCCCCGAGCCGGTTATCCTGAGCAGCCCGCCGTCCAAACATGCCGACCAAAACGAGCCTCTCGACCACGCAACGTCGATTGCCGAAAAATCGGCGCTTGCGGAAATTGCGGAAAGAGAGTCGGCCTTGGTAAACCCCGGATCGATCACTTTATCGGTTCCGCTCGAATGCTTGTGCAACCATAATCGGTTTGCGTAAACCGCTTTTTCAGCGGTGATGTTTTGGATACCCGCACGCATGCACAGCAGCGCCGCCCCGTCGCCGAATCCGATCGCGCCGTTCAGGGAATCGGTTTTATAGCCCTGCCATATCAAGGAATCCGATGTCGCAAACGTAAAATTCGCCCCTAGTTTCGTCACCATCCACAGCGTGTCGCCATGGCCGCAGAGCGAATAAATATCGTTGCCGGTGATCTCCTGCGTCGCGGTAAACGGCGGGGCCGAGCACACAACCGCCGCCCATGCCGCGCAGATCCACAGGATAACCCGCGGTACGTTACTTTCGAAGATCAAGGATGGACGCTCCTTTGGGTGGTTTGTAGTCGAACAAAGCTTCCGGCAGTTTGGCGCCAAGTTTTGTTTTTTTAAAGGAATACGCGCTTTCATTGCCGTTTTTATCCACGATAAAAAGCGCGGTAATGGCGCCGCTTGCGCGGTCGATGGAAAGCCGGATGTCCGACGCATCGGAAACGCGGGAGGCCATGTCGGCCTTCCACTCAACAACAACGGTAGCGCCCCGCTCTTCCTTTAGATGATACACGTAATTGCCAAGATACGTTGAAAGCAGATGCGAGGGATGCGACGCCGCGTCGAGATCCGAAAATCTTTTTATCACCACCTGCTCGCCATTTTCGTCCTTGTTGTTTTGCCAGTACGTCTCACCGTCGCATACCCACGTCACCCCCCCTAATTCAATGCGGAACTTATCTCCGGGAGCGCAATAAAGCCGGCCGTTTTTTGTTTCTTCCTTTTCACGGACCTTCCAAAAAATATGGAGAGTAAACGATGTTTCAAGCGTCGTTTTGCCGGTATACAGCGACCTGACCTTATTCATGATGAAGGGTTCTTCCGCCGCTGAAACGGAAAATAGTAAAGGACCCAATAAAAATAAAGCTCGGAGGGTTCCCTGTGTGCGCATTATAGGTAAAAACATTCTTTCGAAGTTAAAGTATATGCGTTGCAAATGCCCCCTTATTTTCCCACGCAGGGGGGATTTAGGGGGCAATGAATTGCTGTTAAAACAACGAATAGAGTACGGTTAAGGTATACGATTGTTGTTTTTATACAAGCGTTCAATTGAACGCCTCTACGCATGAAGCTGTAACAGGAACCTTTCAAGTTCATCCGGTTTCATGAGCACCTCCCGCATTTTGCTTCCTTCCTGCGGTCCCACCATACCCGCCCGCTCCAGTTCGTCCATGAGCCTTCCCGCGCGTGCGTAACCGATTTTCATTCGCCGCTGTAAAAGCGACGTGGAACCTTGTCCCAAGCTCACGATGAGCCTGGCAGCCTCCTCGAAAAACTCGTCCCTGCCCTCGCTATCGGTGTTTCCGAGGTCGTCGCCCTCCTGGGAATCCGCGACAACATGCTCGAAACGCTCTATTTTTTCAATTTCGATATTTTGTTTATTAATGTCGCTGACGATCCCTTCAACGTCTTCCTCCGATAGGAAAGAACCGTGATATCGCTCGATATCCGGAGCGCCGTTGCGCAAAAAAAGCATATCACCCATGCCTAACAGTTTTTCAGCGCCCACATGACCCAATATCGTTCGTGAATCGGTTGACTGAATAGTCCTGAAGGCGATGCGCGACGTAAGGTTGGCCTTGATGGGTCCGGTAATAATGTCCACGGAGGGCCGCTGGGTCGCCACGATGAGGTGCACACCCGCGGCTCGGCCTAATTGGGCGATGCGTTGAATGAGCGTTTCCACGTCCTTGGAGGCGGTGATCATCAGGTCGGCAAGCTCGTCGACGATGATAACGATAAAGGGAAGCGGCCTGGCCTCATCCTCGGAAAGAACGCCATCCTTGAACTTTTTTGAAATGATGCGGTTGTTGAATGAATCGATGTTTCGCGTTCCTTCGATTTTGGAAAGCAGTCGGTAGCGCCGGTCCATTTCCATGGTGGCCCAGTGCAGGGCCTTGACCGCTTCCTTTGACTCGGTCACCACCGGCGACATCAGGTGCGGGATCCCTTCGTAAATGGCCAATTCGACCTTTTTAGGGTCAACCATGATCAGCCGCAATTCATCGGGGGTTTTCGTCATGAGCAAACTGCAAATGAGCGAATTGATGCAGACGCTTTTTCCCGATCCGGTTTGACCGGCGATGAGCAGGTGCGGCATTTTGGTAATGTCGGTTACGTAGGGCACTCCTGAAATGTTCTGGCCGATAATCATCGGCAGACGGGATTTTGATTTACGAAAGGAATCCGATTCCAGTATATGTTTGAAATAAACGGTTTGTTTTTCCGGGTTGGGAAGCTCTATGCCGATTGCCGCTTTACCCGGGATCGGGGCTTCGATACGGATCTTTTGCCCGCCCACGGCCATGGAAATATCGTCTTGGAGGCTTACCACCTTGCTGACCTTTATCCCCGGCGCAAGCTCGATTTCATAGCGGGTGACGAAGGGGCCCGAACTGACGTTGAAAACCTTTCCCTCAATGCCGAAATTTAATAATGTTTTCTCAAGAATCCGGGAATTTTGAAAGATTCGTTCTTTGTCAATCATGGTCTCGACATTCGGCGGTTCCATGAGAATGTCGGTCGAGGGAACGCGGTAGGGCTTTGAAGGGGCTTTCGGTTTTTTCATCACGACCCCGAGGTCGTCGGTGGTTCCTCCCGCGTAGCCGCCGGCCAGGAATTCCCCGGGAATGTCCTCCTCCACCACGACTTCTTCTATGTCAACGACATCCTCATCCGCTTCGGGAGGGTTTCCCATGGTAGTGATGTTGATCGGCTCGCCCTTTTTCGCCCTGAATGCCGCGAGTTGCTCATCGAGTTGTTTCTGGGCGAGCTGCTGCGCCGGATCAAGGGGATTTTCGGCGTTTTTGGAAACCGAGGCGGGGCTTGGCTGCGAAAGCGCGGGCTCCTGAACAAGCCGCGGCTCGACCGCGCTTGAAGTATCGCTTTCCGGCAAAGAATGATTGTTTTTAAATGAGGCGAAGGCTTTTTGAAGAGCCGTTTTCAAGTGTCGCAGTATGGTGATGAACGCCGCGCGCACAGCCCCGATCATGACGGATACGGGCACGCGCAATCCCCAGCACAAGGTCAATAACAAGGCCAATAGTACGATAAAATAGGGTCCGAACCGATGCGCGCCGAAAATAGAGTGAAGGAAAAAGGTAAGCGAATTTCCAATGAAATTATCAGTACAATGAAATTTGCCGACGGCCGCGGGAAGGTTATGTATTGAGAAGAGCAGGCATGTTTCGACAAGCAATGCCGTAACGAACACGATGAGGCCGGCATTCATCGTTGTTCCGGTCAACCGTTTCCACCCTATGTATACAATGACGCCCGGCAATACAAGCGAGGGCAGAGGACCGAACAAGTAGACCAACCCCGAAGCGAGGTAGGCGCCAAGATAGCGGCCGAGAATATTTTCCGAGGGACTGAAAAAACGCGAAGCCAGGGAAATCAGCACTAAAACGCCGAGGGCGATAAAGACGATTCCCCAAAGTTCATGAGCGAAATCCTCGGTTTTCACCTTTCGGGTTTTTACCGACGACTCTTCGTTGGTTTCCTTTTTTTTACTCATGACTATGATTCTTTTCCATCGCGTACAGCAAAAACCTCATGGTTTTCGCCTTTTCGGACAGATGCGGAACATCGGTAATTTTCGTGTATTCTTCGATTACCCGGCAGGCTTCCTGGGCGCGTTTGAAATTGCCGCGAACGATTTGTTGCGGCGTGGCGCGGCCCATTTCCTCGGGCCTGTTAACATTGGCGAAAGGGTCGGAACCGGTATCCCTGCCGGCAAGGAGACGGCCGGAACCGAGATGTCGTTCGAATTCTTCCAGCGAGTGGCGCGCCTGCTTCAACTGAACCGCGACGGCTTCATGCGACTCAATAAAACGAAAATATTCCTCGATGACGCGGAGCGCCTCGCGTAACCGGTTTATGTTGGCATCAAGAATCCTGAAAACAGCATCGCGATCTACGCTACTTTTTGGCACTGAGGGTCCTCAATTTCAACGGTATTTATAGAGAGGAAAATATAAGTGATGGAGGCGCGAAAATCCGGGGTAAACGGTTTATTTTAAAACAACGGATGATTTGAAATGAATCATGTATGGTAAGGGCGGTTCATGAACCGCTCTTACTTTTAATCACATGGCACGATTCTTGCGGCTTAAACATACAAAAAAGGAGAATTCATGGATATTGAAAAACTCACGCAAAAATCCCAGGAATCATTGAACGGCGCGCACGAACGCGCAATTGAAATGGGGCATCAGGAATTGCTTCCCCTGCACCTTATGCTTGCCCTTATACAACAACAAAACGGTTTTGTCGGAACGATCATCGATGCAATGGGGGTTCATCGCGATGCCGTGGAAACCGCGGTGATCGAGGTATTGAAAAAAGTTCCCTCGGTAAGCGGTCCGGGAGCTTCACAAACGTATATGTCCAGATCGTTGACGGCGGTCATGGCCGAAGCGGGAAAATTGTGCGCGAGGATGAAGGACGACTTCATCAGCGTGGAACATCTGTTCCTGGCATTACTTGACAAAGACAAAGACTGCGCCGCGGCGGCGGGCCGCGCCGGAATCACCGCGCCCAAAGTGCTGGAAACCCTGAAACGGGTCCGCGGAAACCAACGGGTAACCTCCCAACAGCCGGAAAACACCTTTCAGGCCTTGGAAAAATACGCGCGCGATCTTTCCGACATGGCGCAGAAGGGCAACCTCGATCCGGTGATAGGACGCGACGAGGAAATCCGTCGCGTGATCCAGATCCTTTCGCGACGTACGAAAAACAACCCCGTGCTCATCGGCGATCCCGGCGTGGGAAAAACCGCCATTGTCGAAGGCCTGGCATTGCGGATTTTGCGGGGCGACGTGCCGGAAGGTTTGAAAAACCGCCGCATCGTCGGTCTTGACATGGGAGCGCTCATCGCGGGCGCGAAATTCAGGGGCGAATTCGAGGAGCGGCTCAAGGCCGTGCTTAAGGAAGTCACCCAAGCCAACGGAACCATCATTCTATTTATCGACGAGTTGCATACCGTGGTCGGCGCCGGAGCGGCGGAAGGAGCCATGGACGCGGGTAATCTGCTCAAACCCATGCTTGCGCGGGGCGAACTGCATTGCATCGGCGCGACAACGCTTGACGAATACAGAAAACATATAGAAAAGGACAAGGCGCTTGAGCGCCGGTTCCAAACGGTGCTCGTGGACCAGCCCAGCGTGGAGGACACCATTTCGATTCTGCGCGGGCTGCGGGAGCGCTACGAAGTGCACCATGGCGTGAAAATCCGCGACTCCGCCCTGGTGGCGGCGGCAACGTTGTCGGATCGCTATATTTCGGAGCGGTTCCTGCCCGACAAGGCGATCGATCTCGTGGACGAAGCCGCGGCCGTGCTGCGCACGGAAATGGACAGCAGCCCGGTGGAACTTGACGAAGCCAACCGGCGCAGGATGCAGTTGGAAATAGAAATAACCGGATTGAAAAACGAAAAGGACGCTTCGTCCAAACAGCGCCTTGAAAAGCTTGCCGGAGAATTATCTGAAGTAAAGGGACGCGTTGATATTATGAAAACGCAATGGGACACGGAAAAGCGGCAGATCGACGCGATCAACGTTCTGAGGGAAAAACTTGAAGCGGCGAAATACGAATTGGAAAAGGCCCAACGCGGTTATGACCTCAGCGCGGCCGCGAAAATTCAGCACGGCTCTATTCCGCTCCTTGAACAACAAATCAAGGACGCGGAAAAATCCCTTCAAGCGCGCAGCGGCGCCCAGCGCATGCTCAAGGAGGAGGTTTCGGAGGAGGACATCGCCGCCATCGTCAGCCGCTGGACGCACATACCGGTCAGCCGTCTGGTGGAAGGCGAGAAGGAAAAACTGTTGCGTCTCGCGGACCACCTCCACCGGCGCGTCATCGGGCAGGATGAGGCGGTTAATGCCGTGGCCGACGCGGTGCTTCGCGCCCGGGCCGGACTCAAGGACAAGGAGCGGCCCATCGGCAGCTTCATCTTTTTAGGACCCACGGGCGTGGGAAAGACCGAGCTGGCCCGCGCGCTCGCCTTTACCCTGTTCAATGACGAACACGCCATGATTAGAATTGACATGTCGGAATATATGGAAAAGCACACGGTCTCCCGCCTCATCGGCGCGCCTCCGGGATACGTCGGCTACGAGGAAGGAGGCCAGCTCACCGAAGCCGTGCGCCGCCGCCCCTATTGCGTCATCCTGTTCGATGAAATCGAAAAGGCGCATCACGACGTGTTCAATGTGCTTCTGCAAATACTCGACGACGGCAGGGTAACCGATTCGCACGGCCATGTGGTTAATTTCAAGAACGCGATCATCATCATGACGTCCAATATCGGCAGCAACCACATCATTGAAGCCGCGAGCGGTAACGACGAAGCCATAAAAAAAACCGTGCTCTCCGAGCTCGGCTCGCACTTCCGTCCCGAATTTCTCAATCGGGTCGACGAAATCGTGGTGTTCCGGGCGCTTACGAGGGACAACCTTGCCGCGATCGTGGGAATTCAGCTCGCGCGTTTCGCGCAAACGCTCAAGGCCCAGAACATCGACTTTACGGCCGATGAAAAAGCCAGGGCTTTTCTGGCCAAGGAAGGCTTTGATCCCGTCTACGGCGCGCGTCCGCTCAAACGGACCATTCAAAAATTGATTGAAACGCCATTGTCAAGAATGCTCGTGGCGGGGGAACTAAAGGAAGGCCAGACAATTACCGTGAGCGCCGATGGAGAGGAATTGAAGTTTTCGGTTACCTAGTGACCGCAGACAGGCAGCTTCGGTTCGACGGGAGATTTTAAGGAGTGGAGCGCGGAGGTAAGCGTTCCACCCGTTTCCCGATCGCCTCGATCATCCTCGGAATGGACTTAGTGGTCAATAGATCGCGTACCCAGCCGGGAACCGGCATACCCGTTTCTATATATGCTTTGTAGTTGATGAGCGTACGTCCGGGATCAGCGGGATCGGGACGGATATTCCACGATCCGGTGGTTTTTTTTATATCACCCTCGATAAAATCCCATGCGATTGAATAGCATTTGTCACACGGTTTGCCGCAATGGAAAATGTTCGTATACCTGATGGTCCAAAGCGCGACCTTGAAGCCGAACCGATACAGGGGCGCGCCGTCGCGGCAGCCCTCGAATCGCGCCCAACGGATATTCGGCATGAACTCCGGATAGTTTCCAAAGTCTACAATGACGTCGTTACAGGCGGCGGGAGAACCTTGGATAACAAAGAGCGCCTCCGCGGTTTTTACGGAACTGTTCGGGGTTTCGATAAGGCGTATGACATAGGCGGAGGTCCGGGCGACGATTTTGCCGGAAGAATCAGGGAACGTCATAAGGGACGCGGCGCTCAGGGGATGAATCGACAAAAGCAAACCAAAGAAAACGAATCCGGCAATGTCAAAACGTAAAGCAAGCGGCTTGAGGGGAATTTTATTGTCGCCGGTACAGTGCGGTTCGTTCATGGGTTCCCATGCTCTAACGGGTGAGGGCATACTGTTACTTTAAAGAATATACCCTTTATTGCCCATTATTGTCAAATTGGGCATTTTCTTATTTCCGCGCACCAATACATTACCGCAATACCTTACCATGCCGTATCCTATTTTTATTGGTTATCGGAAGCGCATTGCACGGGAAAAACATGTCGGCAACAAGGTAACCGAAAAAGGGCGTATGCCTATCCAAAAACCAGTTACTCTTTCATCCTGGAAAAATCCATTGAGCCCTTTATGACCATTTTTATCATCATTTCTTCCCTTTTCTCCCTCTTTTACCTTTACGCAATATTTTTTCTCTACCGCGGTCTTCATCAGCTCTCCCGCTCCGCCGCGCCCGTTGATCATCACAACCATTCGTTTTCAATCGTCATCGCGGCGCGCGATGAAGAATCAAACATCGCGGCCTGTCTTGAGAGCGTGCTTTCACAAACAATAGAATCTCAGCGCTACGAAGTGATCCTTATCGACGACCGTTCGCGGGACGGGACCAACGAAGCGGCGCGCGGTATCGCGCACAATCATGGCAACCTTACCGTGCTTTCGGTTACGCATACGCCTTCCGGTTGGTCGCCGAAAAAATACGCGGTTTCGCGTGGAATAGCGGCCGCGCGAAACGAGGTGATCGTGTTTACCGACGCGGATTGCCGGGCGCCCGCCACGTGGCTCGAAGCCATCGACAAGCGCTTCGACGCCCGGACCGGCCTGGTCCAGGGCATTACCGCGTATCGCCGCCCGGCGGGCATGAATAAACTTTTTTTCGGCATTCAGGCGCTGGATTTCCTTTCGCACGGCATTGTAGCGGCCGCGGCGATAGGCGCCGGCTTTCCTCTCAATTCCAACGCGAACAACCTGGCCTTCAGAAAATCGGCGTTTACGGATTGCGGCGGCTACGGCGGCGCCGGAAGCGTCGTATCGGGAGACGATGATTTATTGCTTCAGCGGATATACAAAAGCAAAAAATGGCGCGTGCGCTACATGACGGACCCTAGGGGAGCGGTGGAAACATTCCCCGCGCCGACCGTTAAGGCGGTCTTCGAACAGCGAAAACGCTGGGGTTCGAAAACCGTACACTATAATACGCGTCAAGTTATTTTTTTAGGAGGGATTTTTTGTTTTTATTGTTCGCTGCTTGTCGGATGCATAGCCGCCGCGGCGTTTCCCGGACTATGGCTTGCCGTAGGACTCTTGTTCATGATAAAATCAACGGGCGAAGCCGCGCTTCTCATTCCCGGAACGGCATTGTTTAACAAAAAAGAACTTCGCCCCTTTATCCCATTCGCGTCGCTGCTGCACCTGCCCATGGTGATCGCGGCGGTTGTGACGGGAGTGTTCGGGAAATTCGGCTGGAAGGGGCAAACATTCAAACGGACCATGGAAACGCCACGGTGACCCGGCCATCCATTCTTTTCCTGTCGCATGAATTCCCCCCTCTCGGCGGAGGGGCGGGAATCAACGGGCTCAACGTGTGCGAAGAATTGCATCGGCGCGGTTTTTCCGTTCATGTGGTGACGCAGGCCCCGCCCAATGCGGGCCTGACGCCCCCACGGCCTTTTCAGGTGTCCGCCATTCCAAGCCTGCGAAAACGCCTTCACCAAACAAGCTTCATGTCAATGGCGCTTTTCGTGTGCGGAGCGATGGTTTTTCATTTTCAGCATAGGCGCCGCGCGTTTCATTGTGTTTTTTCCAACATGGCCATTCCCTCGGGCATCGCGGGCGCGGCCATTGCCGCTCTGCGGCATATTCCCCATATCGTTTGGTATCATGGCAGCGATGTCCACGCGGGAAAACCCCAGGGTGCGGGCTTTTTCCAAAAATTCCTGCTCAAGGCGGTTTGGAAAAATTCGATGGCCAATTGTTTCGTCTCTCAAGGGCTTTTACGGCTTGCGCAAACCTACGGGACACTCGGCAATGAAACAATCGTTCCCATCGCCCCGGTGTTTCCCGCAACGCCCGCGAATAACGAACCGGCGAATCCGGACTATTTCATATATATAGGACGCATGGAAAAGGTAAAAAATCCGTTGCTTCTTATTGAGGCCCTGAAAGAACTAAAAAACCGGCAGGTAACGCCGAAAGTCCGCTTCATCGGCGATGGGAAACTTTTCCACGTTGTGCGCAAGGAGATTCTCTTACACGATCTGAAAACCGTATCATTGCAAAAAAATATTTCCCACGACCGGGTCCCCGCATTGCTGCGATCAGCGTACGCGCTCATTTGCCCATCCCTGATTGAAGGGTGCAACATGACCATTATTGAAGCGGCCCATTATCAAACGCCCACGATCGGCGCCGATGTACCGGGGATCAATTGCATTGTTACCCACCATACAACCGGATTGCTTTTTCGCGGCAACTGCGTCGGGGAACTAGCGTTGTCGATAAAAGAATTGTACGAAAATCCCTCCCTGCGTGATATACTTGGAAAAAACGCCGCCGGGGCGGCCGCCGGATTTTCAATAGCACGCACCGCCGATGGGTTCGAGGAAATTCTCTCCAGTAAACTTTTTTAATCGAAGATCACGGCGGCGAAACATAAAAATCATTGGAGCGCCGTTCAATGCTTACGGTTGTCGTTCCCGTCTATAACGAGGAAACCGCTTTGCGGCAATTTCACCGGACAATGACCGGGGTCATGGACGCGAGCGGCATCGCCTATGAACTGCTATATGTCAACGACGGATCAACCGACGCTTCGGGAGCGCTTTTGGACGAGCTCGGCGCTCCAGCGGTGCACCTTGAACGCAACCGCGGCTATGGGGCCGCAATCAAAGTAGGGATTGCCCGGTCCTACGGGGAGCATATCGCCATCATCGATTGCGACGGCACCTATGATCCGCGGGACATTCCGGTATTGTTCGGATTTATGGACAAAAACGATATGGTGGTCGGCCGACGGCCCGTATCCAGCGGCATCAGGACTGTTCCTAAATGGATTTTAAAGGCCATCGCCTCCTACGCGGTGTCGTATGCGATCCCCGATCTTAATTCCGGGATTCGAATATTCAAACGCGCGCTGGTCATGAGCGTGATGAAACTGCTGCCGAACGGTTTTTCATTCACCAGTACGATAACCATGGCCGCGCTGTACCATTGTTTTCTCGTGCGTTTCGTTCCCGTGGGCTATGCGCGGCGCGTAGGATCGTCGAAGATCCGCCCTGTCAAGGCGGTTCTCGGATTCGCCATGCTCATCGCCCGGACCATGATCCTGTTCGAACCGCTCAAGTTCTTTTTACCTCCGAGCGTGCTGTTCGGGGGCGTCGGCCTTCTATTTTTAGTGCGGGACATTATCGCTCATAACCTCGCGCAAGCCTCCATCCTCATGATTACCAACGGTTTCATTCTCCTTGCGATCGGCCTGCTTGCCGAAGCCATCCGCTGCAAGGACTGAACCCGGCATGGAAACGCGCGCTCCGCATTATCTTTTGTTTTCAATCGACGCCGAATCCGACGCGCCGGATTGGAAGGGCCATGACCATGAGCAATTGACTTTTCGGAATTGTGAAGGTCTTCCGCATCTGTCGAAATTCGCCGCGGACTTCGGCGTCCGCCCGACATTCCTCGTCAGCCACGCCATGGCCGGTCAAAGGGCTCTTCTCGAAAACATAGGACCGCTGCTCAAGCAAAATCTTTGTGAAGTGGGCTCGCATTTTCATCCGGGGGACACTCCTCCGTTTACCGACATCAGCGGCAAGGACAATATTTTAAGATTCCGCACCGATGTTTTAGAGGAAAAATTCAAGAATTTGCATGAAAAAATCGCCTCACTGTTCGGCCGGCCCCGCTCCTTCAGATCGGGCGCCTGGACCATCGATCGGCGAATCATACAATTTCTGTTAGACTACGGTTATACGGTGGATTCGTCGGTTACCCCATCCATATCGTGGCGCTTGATCGGCAGGCCCGATTATTTGACCGCCCCACAAAGCGCCTATTTTTTAGACTATACGGACCCTTCAAAAAGCGGCGATTCCCCGATTCTTGAAATTCCGGTGACCATTTGGTCGCCCGCCAAGAGAGACGGACCGCTGGGCGCCTTTCAAGGCGCGCTTTTCACCATGCCCATGGAATCCAGGACCGGCATCATCTATCAATCCATTAAAATGGTCCGGGCTTACCGGCCGCTATGGTTGCGGCCCGCCTTTACCCCGCTCGACGATATGATTTATATATCGGAAAACGTATTTCATGAAACGGATTACATTCACGTCATGTGCCATTCCAACGAATTGACACTAGGCGCTTCGCCCTATAGCAATACCCCTGAAAAACTCAATGTCATCCTTACCCGGCTTAAACTGATTTTTTCCTACGCGCGGGAAAAAGGATATATTCCCCTCACGCTGTCGGAGTATGCCCGGGTCAATAAAACCGCGCCTCCGGCGGGGCCCGCCTCCGGCGCCATACGGCATGATTCATGGGGCAGTCAAGGAGTTTTGGGAAAGCCTTTTCCAGTGCGGAGCGCGCACAATAAAAGGTCGGCCGATATTTTTTCAGGGGCGTTCAAGGTTATCGTCTCGATCGCGATCCTCGCCGTCATTTGTTTGAAAATCGATTTTGCATTGTTGTGGTCGAAGCTGCTCGTCGTGAACGTTTCCCTGCTCCTTGCCGCGGTCCTGCTGACCATTCTAACGCATTTTATAAACGCCTGGAAGGTCACCCTGATCGCGCCGGCGGGAAAATTAACAATCGGAAAAATGGCGAACATCAATTTCATGAGCACGTATTTAAATAATCTCCTTCCCACGAGGTTGGGCGGCGATGTGGCCCGGGTCTATTATATAGGGAAGGAACTCTCCTCACAAGAGGCGGGGCTCTATACGATCATTTTCGACAGGCTCTCGGGCCTTTATATACAAACCGTCATCGTTCTGGTTTCGGGCGCCGTTTTTTCCGGCGCCTCGATTGGCGCCGCGACGAAATCCTATTGCCTGGCGCTCGCGATTGCGGTTCTGCTCTTGGGCTACGGCATGCTGGTCTTTGCCTGGAAATGGGTGTATGCGGGAAAACGAGTGCGGCTTCCTTTTTTGAATACCCTCTTCGACCGCGCCGGCGCGGACGCATTTTTTAAAGGACTCTTCGAAAAAAAACGGAGGCATTTTTGTATTCATCTCGCCGGATATACCTTTCAATGCTTCGTCATTTTCACGGTCATGATTTTAACGCATGCGCTTGGAGGCGCCATTTCATTTTTTGAGGCATCGGTAGTGCTTTTTCTGAGTACGGTGGCCTGCTTCCTGCCGCTTTCCATAGGAGGGTGGGGCGTCATGGAGGGAGTGTTCGCCTATATGTACCATATTCTGCGCGCCGGCGCGGGAGTCGGGCTGGCGGTTTCTTTAGGGTTGCGGATAACTTCCCTGATACCGTCGCTCATCGGAGGGATCGTATTCATGAAAAAAAGCAGGTCTTCTGTATGAATGTTTTCGCAATGGCGCGTCGCATAACGAAAAAGCATGCGCTTGAATACCTTTGCGTCGCGGCGCTGCTGTGCATGGGCCTTCATCTTGTTTTTGAGCGTTGCGCTCACCGGGAAATGCCTTCGGGCGACGAGGGCTCGTGGCTCAGCGTAGCGGCCGAGCTTAGCCGGGGCCATGGATTTTCAACGCATTGGCTTGAGTATCAGTTTCAAAAACCCTACATGCTGCCGCGTCCCGACGATTTCAGGTATCCGGGGCTTACGCTGCTGCTCGCGGCGGCGTTTAAAATGGCCGGCGTTTCCTATCCCGTCGCATTGCGAACGTGCGCGCTTATTTTCGCGTGTTTTTGCCTGGCCGTTTATTGTACCGTTCGAAAAGTCTTTGGCGTCGCCACCGCGCTCCTGACGCTTAGCGCCATGACGTTTTCCTTGAATCAGCTTCAGTGGAATTCCGTCGTGTATTCCGAGGGGCTCTTCGGCCTCGTCCTCGCGGCGACAGTGTATTTGTCAATTTCACTCGACGCGCGAGGGAAACAATGGTGGATAGCGATGGGCGCGGCAATCGGTTTCTTGTCGCTCGTGCGGCCCAATGGAATCCTTTTGGCCGCGGGGCTTGCGTGGCAGTACCTGCGCATGCGCGCGTTGCGAGCCCCCGGCGCCGTCCCCTTCCGGTACGCGGCGTACGCGGTTTGCGCCTTGATCGCCGTTATGCTGCCGTGGTTCATGAGAAACACGCTCTTTTTCGGCAATCCGCTGCACATCGCCGGCGGAGCGGGACTCCTGCAACGGTCTTTTCAGGAACCGGTCAATGAATCGTTTTTCGCGTTTATCCGTTCGGCGGGAATTTTCTTTCCCATAAAAGCCACGCTAACCGGCGCGCCCGGCTTTATAAAAATTTTAAACACGTTCGAACATGGGTTGTGCGTTCCGCTGGTATGCTTTGCCGCGATAGGCTTTTTTCAGCGCCGGAGGTTTTTTAATCCCTTTGTCCTGGCGGGTTTTTGCGTGACCTTCGTTTTCTGCTGCTACGCCGCCTATAAATCCTACGCGGGCGTACGCTATTTTTCGGCGTTTCTTCCCTTTGTATACGCTTACGGCATTCATGCCGTGGTCTCAACGATCAACCGCGTCCCATGGGCATCTCGCCACGTGTGGGTCCGCTACGGCGCGGCCGCTTTTATCGGCGCGAGTTTTCTTGCTCCGGTGGCCTACCCGCACCGTTATTATGAGCGCGTATACGCGAAACGGCCGAATATCGATATGGATTTTTCCGGGCATCTCTCCACGCTCAATTCGCTTCTTTCGAAGGGCGACAGCTATTTCGCCGGGCGGCTCGGGCAGCTTAATTTTCTTTCGGAATACAATTGCGTGGGCGTTCAGGAGGATTTTGATTCTTCCCTCGCGCAACGGTCGCTTTGCGCCTTTAAACCCAAACTATTGGCGCTTACCGATGAAGAAGCGAACACGCGGCGTTTCACGGATTTCATCGGCCTTGCGCGACTTAATGGGTGTATGGTCGATCAACGGGCGAAAACGTCGTTCGGCGTTTATTATTCGCTGAAGCGTCCTGCGGCGCCGGAAAGGCGTCCATGAAAAACAATTACGAACGCTATAGCGGGTGGGACTTCCGGAAAATGAATAAAAAAGGCTGTAGCTATTATATCTATCGCCGCGGCCCCGACAAAACCATAATGCCTCTTGTCAATTCCATTCAAGGGAAAAAGGTCCTTGAAGTCGGTCTGGGCGGCGGGTACTATACCGCTCATTTTCTTCGAAACGGATGCGGCGTCACCGGCGTTGATGTCAATCCTCATCTTGGAAGTCATCTCGGCATTGAGATCATAAAGGCCCCGGCCGATGATTTTAGCAGGTTGCTGGGCAAAAGAACCTTCGATGTGGCGGCGAGTTTCTGGATGACGGAATATTTGGACCCCGCCGCATTGAAGGCGTACATAGCGGAATCCTTGAAGGTTCTTCATGAAGGCGGATTGTTCATAACCACCATTCCCCGGAACAGAGGGTTGGGAAACCTCCACGTTTTAGCCTCAGGTCTTAAGCATATTAAAAAGTTTTGTTTTTCGGAAGGGGATTTTTTACCCTGGTTGGCGGGGACCCATGTTTCCGTTACAACGCTACGGGGATTGTTCGGACTGCCGTACGCGCATTTTGTCGTGGTAAAAAAATAACCCCCTGGAGCGCGAAGCGATGAAATCCTTCCCCTTTAAAAAAGTCGTTTCAATCATCATAAAAACCGGCGTTTCCATTGGGGTCCTCTTGTTTTTGTTTCGGCATATCGACCCCGGCGCCATCGCGGCGGCGCTAGGATCCTATCCGCCGGCAACCGTGTTCGCCGCAATCGGCCTCTACGCGCTCTTCGCGCTCTGGACCGCCATGAAATGGAAATTGCTTCTTCCCCGGTGTGATTTCGGCATTGTCATGAAAATTTCGCTTGCGAGGTATTTTTATTCATTGATCGGACTAGGCGCCGTAACCGGCGACGCGGCTCGCGTATACATGCTGGGAAAGCGGGAAAAAGACGCCGGAGGGATCGCGGCGTCGGTCATCGCCGACCGGGTGACCGGACTCATCGCTTTGATCGCAATGGGAATTCTCGGTATTTTATTTTCAACAAAAAAAGTATCCATGGCAATTCCGTTATTGTGCTCGCTGCTTCTCGGATTTTTGCTTATCTCGGTTTTTTTTCTTCGATTGTCGGGCTTGTACGCCTTCGTCAAAAGAAACGCCGAGTATTTTTTCAGGGTCATCAAGGCGCCCGGAAGCGCGCTCGAAGAAACGCTGCGATGCCTTGACGCCCTTTACGCCTACTCGAAACAATCCCGGCTGCTGTTTTTGTCCATTGCCGCGGGCATCGTCTCGCAGTCGCTCTGCATTGCCTGCTGTTGCCTGCTGGGCAATCATCTGGGCATGCGCGTATCCTTCGGGGATTGGTGCTGGATTTTTTGCCTTGTGTCCATGGCGGTCCTTCTTCCGCTGTCAATAAGCGGCCTGGGTATCCGGGAAGGGAGCTTCGTAGGGCTCTTAGCCCTTTGGGGCATCGGCCCGGCAAAGGCAATGGCGTTGTCGCTTTCCCTCTTTTGCCTGGATGCGGTTCTGGGCGCGATCGGCGCGCTGTCGCATATCGGCCTGAAAACGCGGGCAAAATAAATATGAGCAAAGATTACCGGGGTTTGGGCGCGGAAATAATCTCGCCAATCGCGCGGCTGATTTCCATTGAGGGCATTGCGCCGCCCAAGACGCCTTTGAGGAGCGAAAGTTTTTCCACGGTCGCTCGCCGCAGCTCCGGTGAGTCGATACAAGGGATCATGGCGGCCGCGAGTTCCTTCCCGTTGGCGTGGGCCTGAATGCATTCCGGGACGATTTTTTCGTCGGCCACGATATTGGGCAGCCCGATGTAGGGCACGCGGATCATCCGTTTCAATAACCAATACGTCATTGCGGAAGTACGGTACGCGATCACCATGGGCACCCCGGCGAGCGCGGTTTCAAGCGTAGCGGTTCCCGAGGTGACAAACGCGAAGTCGCTACGGCCGAGCAGGTCGCACAGCGGGCCTTCGAACAGCTCGACGTCCGCTTGCTCGCATGATTGTTGATATAATTCCGGCGGCAGCCCCGCGCATCGCGACACGGAAACGCGCAGAGACGGATACCGTTTCCTGAGCAGCATTGCCGCGTCGATCATGACGGGCAGCATGGCGATAACCTCTTGACGCCTGCTTCCCGGAATAAGCGAGAGGGAGCGCGCGGGACCGGGGCCCGTGTTGCTTTCGCCCGGAGCGGCGGCCGCCTGCCTTTGTCGCAGCGCCTCGACAAGCGGGTGACCCACGAAGGAAACCCGCGCGTTATACCCTTTGAAAAAGTCCGTCTCAAACGGAAAAACCGTTCCGATGAAGGAAGCGTATTTTCCAAGAAGTTCGGCGCGCTTTTTTTTCCATGCCCACACCTGCGGAACAATATACCACACTACGGGAATTTTTCTTGCATGCGCGGCTTTCATAAGGGGAATGTTGAGGCCGGGATAATCGACACACACGAGGGCCAGGGGCTTGGCCTCGTCCATTGCGTCAATGAGCCTTTTTTTCGCCGCGAGAAAAAAAGGCAAATGCAGGAGCACTTCCCAAAGCCCCATTTTGTTGAACGCCTCGAACGGCATGAGCGGCGCGAAGCCCTGCGATCGCATGGCGCTCCCGCCTATGCCGAAACAGGCCACAGAGGGATGCGTTGCCCTTAAACGGGCTATGATGGGGGCGGCATGCTGGTCGCCCGAAACATCGCCGGCAACGAACATGACGGATGGTGGCGCCATAGGAATTACCGGGAAGCGGGAGGGCTAGAGGGTTAATGTTTGCTGGGAAATAATCGCCAATTTTTCCTTAAGGCTCTCCACCGCCGCGTACGGGGTTTTTGTCCGGCCGATCTCCGTCTTGTTCTGGCCGGTCGAATGAAAATCGGATCCGCCGGTATAGGCCAGGCCCAGATTTTTGCAATAGTGAAGGTAAAACCGTTCCTGTTCGGCCGAGTGTTCGGCGTGGAACACCTCGATCCCCATGAGCCCTTCCTTGACAAATTGCGCAATGTGCGGGTCGATCCGCGTTACCCCCGGATGGGCCAGGACCGGGATGCCGCCCGCTTGGCGGATGAGCTGAAAGACCTCCTGGGGCAGAATGGTGAGTTTTTTCACGTAGGCGGGGGATTCGTAGCCGATGTATTTGTCGAACGCCTCGCGGAAAGAATAGACGAGCTCCTCCCTAAGCAGCGCCGCGGCGATGTGCGGCCGGCCGATCGCAGCCTCTCCCGCGATGTTAAGCACGGTTTCGAAGCGAAGGTCGATTCCCTGATTGTTCAGGTTTTCGACGATTTTTTCGGCTCGCAGATACCGCGCCTGTTTCATTTCACTTAATTTGCGGGTGAGAAAGGTATCGTGGATGTCCATATAATAGCCGAGGATATGAATGTCGGTCCCGTCGATTTCGCTGGAGAGTTCGACTCCGGGAATGACCTCAATGCCCAATTCAGATCCCCGCCTCTGCGCGAAGGGGTACGCGTTGATGCAATCATGATCGGTGATTGAAACGGCCTTGAGCTTTCGCTGGAACGCCATTTCCAAAATTTCCTGCACCGAATGCGTACCGTCGGAAAATTTCGTATGAATGTGGAGATCTACATTTTTTTTACCGGCGATAAAATCTCGAAACATGTTCCCGCTATAAGTGGATAAATGATAAAGACCGTTAATATAACCTACAGCATTTTTACGGGTCAAGGGTATTTATTTATTTAGTTACCGTGTCTGAATCATCGACGCGGTTTGCGTCGATGATTCCTGACTACGGAAACTTATCCGCCCTATGGGCGGGTTAAACGAGAAAGCGTTTTGTTGATCCGTATGGCGGTCCAGGTATTCGGCGCGAGACCCTTTTTAAATTCCTCCCAATACTCGGCGGCGTGCGGCGCGTCGCCGTCCAAGACCGCCTTTTTCGCCCAATAATCCAGGTACTCCCGGCTGCCCGGATACGTCGAAGTCCACCATGTCCTGAACTCCGCCTTTGACAGGTCGCCCTTGTACAACTGAGCGATCTGGCGGGGCATGATGAACGGATGCGCGGAGAGGAGGACGTTGTCGAAAATTTTATCCGGCCGCTCCTCGGAGTTGACGCGGCCCGCTATTTCGCCCATGCGAATCCTCGCCATCCAGGAGGTGACGAGGAATTTCGGCGCGTCGGAAAATATTTTATTATATATTGTAAATGCGTCGGGGAAATTGCCGTCGTATTCGTATATTTCGGCCAGTTCCATCCATGCCTGCCAAACCCCTACCGACGGCATATAGCCGGTGATGCACCGGTTGAGCATGTCGATGGCCTGGGGTTTATTGCCGTTGGCGAGATGCGCGCGGCTTAGCCCGATCTGAGCCGATATAACGACGTCCATATCGGATTTATAATAGACGAGGATGGAGTCTCCAACGGATTGGGCCTGCTCCAAAGCCCCCCTGGAAAGATAATACTCCATGAGCATGAGACAGGCCTTGCCGCATGCTTGGGGAGTCCCGGAATAATGGCGCGATAAAAGCGCCATCGTCCGGCCCGCGCCGATCGGGTCGTCGCGGCCTAGGCGATCCATCGCCCGTTTGATCATGATCGCCGCGGCGGATTGGCAGAGGGGATCATCGGGCGCGCATTCGAATAAGCCGACGAACGAACTATCCGCTTTTTCCTCGTCGCCTTGCTTGCCGTATACGATACCCTCCCAAAAGAGACGCCGCGGCGTGAGCGCGTCCTTGTCGTCACGCGATTTTCCCAGTGGTTCCAACAGTTTTTCAGCCTCGGCGTATTGTTGGAGCCCTATACGGCACTCGCACATTTTGAACGTGATATCGTTTGCATCCGCGGCGTTAGAAACTTCCGGGAGCGTCTCTTCGTATTCGGAAAGGGCGTCGGCGAACTCCCCCCGCTGCGCAATGCGGTCGGCTACCACGGCGGGACTGCGAAACAGCGGCAGCGTATACGTATAAATCCGGATATTATCGAAATCACAGGCCGTTGCGTCCGTAAAAAAGCCGATCGATCGATGGTTTTGTCCGGCCGGTCCGAAATAATCGCGTATCCTGGCGATGATCACGTCGTTGATTTTGTAAACAAACCCGTTGTTGCGGCTTTCCACGCACACGTGGTATCGGTCTCCCGCGACGAAAGTAACCGGGTTATAATCGGCGAATAAAAAGTCGTTTCCCGGGTAGGTTATGCCGCACCGGGCTTCAGGCCCCCGGTGAATATGGAAACAATACCCGCTGTCGGGACAACTTCCCCGCAGGAAAAAACCGGCGTGGCCGAAATTCTCCGAAACGGCGCGGACGTCGAATTCGACCTTCACCTCGCGTGAAAACGGACGCTCGAACCTGATATAGGAATACCCGGCGGCGGGCGATCGCAGGGCCTTATCCCGTATGGACCATTGCAGCGTGTCCTTGCCCACGATAACGGGCCGCGCATACCATCCCCCGGCATGCTTCGCGCCGCTGAAATCCTCCGTGTACGACAATCGCCAAAACGGTTGCTCTTTTTTCTTATTTAAATAGAACGAGAAGGCGAACAGCGCTGAAAAAAGCGCCACCACGAGCCCGATGGCCAACAGCGGCCAATACGCGTGCAGGAAATGTTTCCCTTTCGTCCAAATCGACGGCGGGTTCGCGAGGACCGGATCGCCGCGCTGGTAGCGCTTGACGTCGTCCCTGAACTCCTCCATGGTCTGATATCGTTTGTCGGGGTCCTTGTGCATCGCCTTGAGCGTGATGGCTTCGATTTCAACGGGGAGCCACGGGACCAACTTTCGCGGAAGGATGGGGTTGGCTTCCATGACGTTCATGGTTGTTTGCGGCATGCTGCGCGGGTCGAGGTACGGATTTTTAAAGGTGAGCATTTCATAGAGCATGATGCCCAGCGAGCAGATGTCGCTTCGGGCGTCGGTATTGGCGCCGGAGAGCCGCTCGGGCGCCATGTAGGCCGGCGAACCCATGATTTCGCCTGTTTTGGTCAGGGCGATATCCTCGCCCTCGAGCGCCTTGGCCAGCCCGAAGTCGATGAGCACGGGCGTTACGTTGTCGCGCATGATGATGTTGTTGAGCTTGAGGTCGCGGTGGATGATTTTCTGGTTGTGCGCGTAGGCCAGCGCGTCGGCCAGTTTCACGGTGATTTCCAGAACGTCAACGAGTTTGGGTTTCTGGAAATTCAGGTGGTAGTACAGGTTCATTCCCGGAATGAAATCCATGGCCAGATAGTACACGTTGTTTTCAACGGCCACCTCGTGGATATTGACGATATAGGGATGCTGCAGCTTGGCCACCGCGTGGGCCTCGGAGAGGAACCGTTCGACGAACCTGCGGTTGATGGTGATGTTGGCGGGCAGCACCTTCAACGCCACTTCGCGGTCAAGGTCAAGCTGCAGCGCCTTATACACCACGGCCATGCCGCCGCGGTCTATTTCCTCGATAATGCAGTACTTGCCGATCGTGGAGCCGATTTGCAGGAACGTGCGTTCGATGTTCGGGAGGATGTTATGGATTTTTATCCTGGATTTGTCCGAGGATTTTTGCTCGATCTTCGAGGTATCGCCGCTATGGTTGTCGGATGGTTGCATAGGTTCAACGCCCCCTGAATCCCCGGAAGGGGGATGTATAGGGAATTAATTTAAAATAAACGGCATCCAAAAAAGTCTCCCCGCGGGGGATTTAGGGCGCGCAAACCTAAGATGCGCATAGTTTCTCTAGTATTCTACCATGGATGCGAAAATCGCCGCAATGGAAAAAGGCGCCACATTATTCAACGGTCTTCATGATTTTTAAAAACGCATCGGGCAGGGGAGCGGACAAGGTTCGTTTTTTCCCGTCGATGGGATGCGTGAAACCGATGTGGACCGCATGCAGATAGAGACGCCGATCCACGCCTTTGCGCGCAAAAAGCGCAAGATCGAGAGCCTTGTTCCCATAGCGCACGTCGCCGACGATGGGGCAGCCGATGTGCGCCAGATGCACGCGGATCTGGTGCGTTCTGCCCGTGCCGATGGTTACGTGCACGAGGGAAATCGCGGCGTTGGATCGCGCCACCGAATACTCGCTTTTGGAATACATGCCCGTTTCATGCACGGTCATTTTCGTTCCGGAGTTTTTTTCGACGGATTTTTGCAGGTTCGTCTCGATGACGCCTTTGTTTTTAGGGGGCCTGCCGTGGCAGACCGCGACATACGTTTTTTCAATCTGGTGGTCGCGGAAATGCGTATGCAGGTATCGCAGCATCCGCTTGTTCTTGGCGATCAAAATGACGCCCGAGGTGTCCCGGTCGATGCGATGGACCAGCACCGGCTCCTCGGGATTCACGTTCTTTTTCGCGGCCATATAGCTTTTGACAAGGTCGATGAGCGTGTCGTTGCCCGCGTGGCCGGTGCCCGGATGCACGACCAGGCCCGGCGGCTTGTCGCACGCCAAAAGGTCGCCGTCTTCGAAAAGGATGTTGAGATTGCGTTTGAAGAAATCCGTGCGCGTCAGGTCGATGAGCGCACGGGCGTTATGGGGTTCTTTGGAAGGCAGTTCGGCCGCATCAACGTCCATTTCCAGAACGTCGCCTTCGCAAAGCCGGTAATTCTGTTGGGATTTTTTGCCGTTGACGCGGATGGCGCCTGTTCGCAGCAGCCGGTAAATATCCGACAGCGGCCGCAAAGGAAGGTTTTTCCGCACGATGCGGTCGAGGCGCGTTCCCGCGTTGTCGGGAGTGACGGGGATGGTTATCATGGATGGTTACCCAAAAGGCTCCAACAGCGCCATGACCTCGAGGTTGGGCGTTCCGGGAAACATATCGAGCGCGACGATCTCGGAAATACGGTATCCGTAGCGCTGCCATTCGGCCAAATCAACCGGAAGCCGGTCGACCGCGCAGAATAAATGAACCACGTGCGCGGCCTCCCGCGCCGCGCACAAGGCGAGGACCCCTTTTTCAGGCCCCTGGCGCGGAGGATCGAGGAGAATGGTTTCCTCGCACGTCCCCGCAACGGGAAGCAGGCCTTCCAGGGAGGAAACGCGTATCGAGGCAGTGCGGAAATACATCCGCGTGGACAGATTGTTTTTTTTGGCCGTATACCGCGCTGTTTCGCGGCCGCGGTCCACCGAGGCCGCGTCGAAGTCGACGGCGTAGACCTCGCCGTAGTTTTTGCCGAGGTAGTTGGCGAAGAGGCCGTATCCGCAGTAGAGGTCGATGAACCGTCCGCCCGGCGCCGCGCCGCACAAGCGCTCGGCGGTTTCGAGCATGGCCGGGAGCATGGACTGGTTTATTTGCGAGAACGATACCGGGTCGAACCGGTACGTTTGATCCTTGACGCGCAGCCGCAGCGTATCGGGGCCGAAGAGGTTTTTTATTTTCCAGGCGCCGCCGGTTTGCTTATTGTCGAGGTAGTAGTCGGAGCGCGTGGGGTCCGAAAAAATGAAGGCGGATACGATGTTAAGCTTGAGGCCGCGCAGATTTTCGCCGAGGGCCTTGAGGTTGCGCACGATGGGGCCGTTGACGCGGTCCACGTTGAAAAGCACGCAGAATTCCGTATATGAGCCGCGAATAATAATGTAAGTGAGGTGTTTGGCGGTTATGGAAAATCCCGGCGTGTTGATTTTTTCCGCCACGAATTGATAAATCGCCTCGTGTTCCTTTGGTTCGAGCTCCGAGCACAGCATCGCGGTGGTCGGAGTAACGTCCTTGGAGTGCGAAAAGCGCAAACGGAATTTACCATGCGCAAAGAAGACCCTGCGCTTGGTCGTGGTGCGGTATCGCCGGGGTTTGGGGGAAGGCACGATGGTTTGCGGCCTGCCGTGGAGCCGGTTTTGTTTCCAGAATTCAGCCAAAGCGGCGTTTTTCGCGGCAAGTTCCTGCGCATAGGGCATGTAAGCGAGGGGTTCGATGTCCGCAAGGTCGGCCGGACGGCCGGAGGTTTCCGGATGAACGGTCTTCATGAGTATTTCTGAATAGGAAAAGCCATGAGGTGTGCGCATGGTCACAAAAATAAGCATTGCGCGGAGGGGGGCTAGTGAGTTAATGGGAGGACGGGTTGATGGGTTGATGGTCCATTGACGAACTATCCTGATTCATTACCGAAAGTTGTGGATTTAAAAACAGGAAACTCAACTACGCGTATGTCATTATTTATATTAACATAGAGGCTAAACTAGTCAAGAAGGCGGGGCCATGAAAGTACGGTTAAAACTCAAGCCCGGTCAACGGGGGACCATTCATCTGCTCAAACAGTATGGCGACCGGCTTGTTTGGGATTGGGGAAAAGGATTTTAATTGAATAAAAGCAATAAAAGCATAGAGCAGTAGATGCATTTTTTAGTATATAAAGGTAGATATTAGTAGATGCTTTTGAAGAGTACGGACAATCTGTTGTTACGAAATAAGCTGCTCGCAAAGGCAGACTAAAAGCTGCGGCCGAAAGCCAAAAGAAGAAGAGTTACGCGCCTAAGAACGCCGCATAAATGCGGCGAAAGAAAAGCCAAAAGCGAAGATGTTATCGATTATGAGGCCTCTGTATAATGTACTGTATTTCAGCATATTGCAGCAGTCTATATTGGTAATGGCTTTTGGGGTGTATCAGGATAGGTTGTAAGAGCGCAATCACAGCGTTTTGCTGACTCTTTGTAATTAGGAGGAAAAATGGAAGAAATATTAAGGCAATTAACAACGCCTTCATTTTGGGTATTGGGGATAGTTTTAACAATAGTGGGCAATCTAATATGGATATTGTCTGTTAAAGCCAATCAAGGTGTATCAAAATGGACAGGTAAACATGTTAAGAATCTTAAAGAACTTGATACGGTTGGGAAAAACTACTCAAGTATACTTACAAAAAGCACTGACGGGTTGCTATTATTAATGCATGTTGAAAAAAGTGCCGTAATACTAATGGCATATTATACAGTGGCAACATGTTTTATGTTGATTATCGCCTTAATAATGCTAATGAACTTGCATGGATACTGGTTATTACTGGAAATAATCAACTTATTATTATGTATCTATTTTATTTACAATATCATCGAGCGTGCTATTGTTTATGAAAGTTCTTCAAACGCTTTAGCAAATAAAACATTAGAAATAATAAGAAATGGCATGAAAATGGAAGAGACCGCTAACCCATCGCTTAAGACCGACAGTAGATAACCCTACAAAAGCAACGGAGAAATAATGTCCACTGCATCTTATCAGTACAATACACTTGCAGGATTTAATTCTGTAATAATTATCGAGTCTCTTTCTGATTCTGAAGCTAAAACTGGGCATGTTCTATCAGATAATCTAAAGCAATATTGCATAGATAATAATCTTCTATTGAACATTTTTTTCTTCAGCGTTAGGAACAAAACCGAATTCCAAGATTTGATGAGAGGGATTAGCGATGCCATTTACACGTCATCTTACCAATTTAAACCAATAATTCATTTTGAAATTCATGGTTACGAAGATCTTTCGGGATTAGCTCTAACCGATCATGCATTAGGAAGCCAGGGCAGTGTTTCGTGGAATGAATTTTGTGGAATGACTCGCCCAATAAATTACTTGCTGAAAAACAATCTCTTTTTAAGCATGAGCGTCTGTTTTGGGTTTTTTATGCAATTACCGATTTACACATGGTTGAAATTGCCCCATTTTGGGGCATTCTAGGTAGCGACAAATCAATCTACAACAAAGACTTGCCTGGTATGTTCCCGATGTTTTTCGAACAAATATTATCAGGAAACTCAATTGATGTGGTCATATCTGATGTAAACAACAAATATCCTGATTCAAAATTGCGCTATGTTACTTCTGACAAAATGTTCATGCAATCGATGAAAATGTATTTTGATGGTTTGTATCAAAATGGTAGTTTGCTTCAAAGAAGAGTCGATTATTTAGTTGCACAAACAAAGCTTGATACGCAAGAACCATACGATGGTTATTTTAATGCATTAACTAAATCATATTTATCAAACAAAGAAATGAATAAAGCGTTCTTTATTCGGAAAGCATGTGAATTTCTTTGTCCTGACGATGTCTCGTTTGTTGAATGGATGGGAAAAAACTTTGATGGCATTTACACATCATCCGAAACGCGTTCAATTTGATGATTACTGTGCGGAAATGAATAAAAGCATACCCAACTGCTCAAACAAAAACGCCATGCAAATGTAAAGCTGATTTTGAAGTGTCATTTGTGGTGTGCCGCTTAGCAGTTGAGCGTTGCTGGCCACTGTTTACTGATACTCAATATGCCCGCCGGCGCAGTTCCATGCGGCGGCGAATTCAGACGAAGAGGCGCGTAACAAGATAAATGCAATGAACGGCCGCAGCACCAAAAACCTAAGAGCGAGCAGCTTACATCGTACAACACCGGCATGCTGCAAGGCCCTCGGCGCGTTCCTTTCAACCTAGGGTTCCAGCGCCGGGGCAAGAGCGCGCGGCAGGAGAAGAATTCGGCGTAATACATCGGCCAACCCCGGCAGCCCAAAATTGCGGCAGCATTATTGTTACGTATACCCCCCCCCGTCTTTTTTATATGATGCCAAGTCAACAGATCGATATTTTTATTTTTGACAGTAATGTGCGGAAATACCTATATTTTTTATTAAAATCTTTTAGTGTGCAGGCGACGTAAGCGGGAAAAAGGGTGTAAATATGGGCTTTTGTAAAGAATATCTTATTATACACCCACTCCATTTTTAACAACTCGGAATAACAACTTCAACAAAGAGGGGCGCTCACCATGCCAAAACTCAGCAAAAGCCAGTTAATCGCATTGCAGGAGAAACTCAAAACAGATGAAAATATTGCTAAGAAATTTGGCGTTACACGGCAGGCGGTCCAGCAGCTTCGGAAAAAATATGGAATAGAATCAAGTAGTGCTGATAATCCTGAGAGAAACGCAAAAATCGTCAATCTGTATAAAAAAGGCACTGCGAGGACCGAACTTGCAAAGAAATTTGGACTTTCTGTTTCACAGACGTACAGGATTATAAATACGGCAGCTAAGAAAAAGAGTAAAAAAGCAAAAGCGAATGGTACTGGTAGCACAGGTCCCAGATTCTATTAAAAATGACCAAAAAGTCTTTTATATTCTTTTAAACATTTTACAAACACAAAACCATTAATAACAGTACAGGACACCGAGGAAAAATTTATGGAGCTATCTAAATATAAAGAGGATTATTACTTTTTTTCAGGCAAAACTAGTGAAATTGTTAGGCAATTAGCATTAGCTGGGATTGCGGTCATTTGGATTTTTCATTTTAATGATAATACAAAACCTGTAGTGCCGCGTAATCTTATTGTTCCAATATTTCTTTTTGCAATTACCCTTTCTCTTGATTTGTTACAATATGTTTATGCTACGATTGCCTGGGGAATTTTTCATAGATATAATGAAAAAAAGAAGGTTAAAAAGCCACAGGATAATCCTAATTTGCTCGCACCAAGCTGGATGAATTGGCCTACATTGTTTTTTTTTACAGCAAAGATACTCGCTGTTTTTAGTGCATATTTTATAATTTTATCATTTCTTTGGCATCAATGGATAAAGTGAATTGTTTTTTTAATCATAAATTATTGTTTGCCACCTTAGCTCAAGGTGCTGTCGGATGAAGTAACTCAAAAAATGTTGTCACAAATTCCTATGAAAACATATGGCGATCCAGTGAACGTGGCAAATACTGTCCTTTTTTTAGTTTCCGATGTAGCGAAATATGTTACCGGGCAAGTTGTTTGCGTTGATGGCGGAATGCTAATGTAATCCATTTTCAGAAAATAAAACAATTTGTGTCAAAACTAAATACACATTCTAATACTTTGAAAAGATTGCGTTTTTTTAATGAAAAGGGAAAGCGTTTGTGGAATTCAGCTTTCATGGAATCAATACTAAACAAGGAATCGGGTTGGAAATTTGGTATTGAAACAAAAGCAGATGGAACCCAAATAGGTTACTCCTCCCATTCTGGTCCAAACCGTGATGCAATTGATGCATTTGTCTTAACCTTTAGATTCTTTATTCAAGATAATGAAGGTACGTCCTTTCGTCAAATGCATAACCTTTATTCTACCATACCTATAAATGCATCTCTAAAATCTAACTTTGATAAAATGAGAAACGATCTAAATGCTTTCCTTGATTCAAATTTTCTTCCAAACGTTGTTCTCAATGGAAATCCTTTATCGAATCGAGAAATCATGGAGGTTTTTATTTTTGGTGGTTTGGCTCATTCCACAAAGGTTGAAACTTTTGAAAAATGGATGAATATTATGCCATTAAATGCAATACTACCAAATGGCTTTAATTTGATTTTAGTACGTATCCTTAATACAATTTCTGCAATATCCGCCTTGAATGATCAGGTTGTTTTAGAACTATTGGAAAATCTTTCTAAAGAGTGATAAAAAATATGAGTAACAAATGTTATTTAATGGCGGCGCGCGAAAACAAAAACTAAGACCGGTGGCAAGGAAAATAACGTACTGTGGTAGGTTTAAGTTTTCAGTTGGCAACACTAAGCGGTCTATCCGAAGCGAAAGCTGTGAAATATCGGCACCGAAGCGCTTCGGATGACCGGTGTTGATGCTTCGACTATTCCGGGGACGGACGTGCTTAATTGCTTTATTGATTGTTTGAATATATTTTAAGACATGCCACGCATAGCCCGATTATCCATTCCCGGTGCGTTACACCACGTCATGGCCCGCGGCATCGAAGGTCGATCT
>Ga0224523_1000046_pt1 | contig 87176 bp, 77 predicted proteins | sample CFST50metaG_FD_182732 | JGI IMG/M metagenome (GOLD analysis project Ga0224523, IMG submission 182732) | Peat soil microbial communities from Stordalen Mire, Sweden - C.F.S.T50 | ecosystem: Environmental > Terrestrial > Soil > Wetlands > Peat | place: Sweden: Norrbotten County, Stordalen Mire... | reverse complement strand
GACCACCCTTACGGTCAGCGCAGATCAAAACATCGAAAAACTTTTCACTGCGTATATCGATAATTTGACAAAAGCTGCTTGACTTAGCCTCAAGTTCTATCACATTTTTATGCAACGCTGGGGTAAAGTTAAGAATTGGCTAAAACAGGAAACTCTCTAACCCTCATATTTGACAAAGACGAAGAAGCTATTCAATATATTTTAAGAGCAATAATTTCATACAACATGATTTTTAATAAATTTGGAAAGATTCATTATGATTTTTTCTTTTTTGTTAAAAAGAATTATCCAGAATTTATTTCTCGATTCGACGAAAAAGCCCAAAAACGAATGAAAGTTTTATAATTAAGAACAATCGACAATCCCAAAAACACCGACGATCCTCTGCGACGCTGACGGCCTTCACCGCCAGACGATGCATTTGGACACAAGACAGCCGGACACTCTGACGGAGGACACGCTTAGGTCGTAGAAACAACCCTCTTATAATCCTGCAAATGCAGGGGGACCAGCTGATTTGCGGCGTTGTACCTGACTGTTAGGAGCCTTAATATGGCAATTTCCTGGAAAGATTATGCAGAAGAAGGTGCAAATATAATTGCTAAAGAAAATGAGAAAAAAGAACAAGAAAAAGATAAAATAAGAAACGGACTAAATCCCAAAAAGATTTTAGTGGTGATTACAAAGAATCTTACCAATTATTTCGCAGGAAAAAAACCTATTGGAGTTGGAATTACTGTCAATAGTGAATTTGAAGAAAATAGATGGGCTAGATCATTACATTTCAAAGTTAACATTAGCGATTTAAATTGTTCTCGTCTTTGGTATCAGATATACATTAGAGCGGGTGCTATTGATCCCATATGTATTAACGATGAATATTATATGTCAACTCAATATATTTTATCATATAGGATTTGTTTATATGGTAAAAAGAGGTCGTTATTTAGTAGGCTAATTGGAAGCGATCAGGAAATTAGTAAAGACAATCTCAGTACTATTAATATCAAAAATATGACTGAGGCAACTATTATAGATACTTTTACTGAACAATTATTGAAAATAATAGAAAATATTATAGCGATATATTAATTGATAATATGCGCCATTGAAATTGATTTTGATAAAACAAAAGACGACAGAATAAAACAAAGTCAATTAGGTCGGGGGCAAGGCTTTTGATAACTTAGCGATGCTTGATACTTTTTTTCCAGCAACAATAATTTTCAAACAAATAAATCTGCCCCCGACTGCAAAGACACTCCACCGCTCCCAAGACAAAGAAAGTCATAAGCCTGATGGCCATCGAAGTACCTTAAAAATATTTAATAAACTGCTCAACATTCTGAAGGAGACTGATCAAATGAACAATATTAAAATAAACCCCCGCATCTTTTCATCCTACAGCTATCAAATTTCTTCTGAGAAAATTCTTCCAGAATCAATCATCTTAGATAGGCCAGCTCACAGCAAGGCCAAGGTTATTTCGTGGACTGTCGGTATTATAGCGACGCTTATTCTGTCGCCGTTTTTAAGCACGGTGATTTCCCCTCCCGCGGCGACTATCTCTGCTAATATTTGGTTTCTATTTTTCATAGGGTTTGGAGCAACTTATGCGCTTGCAAAAGTGTTTCAGCATCAGGCTAACGAAGAATGGAAAGTCATTATAGCTAAGGAGAAAACACAAACGCTCTCGACAAATGCACAATCAATCAGCACACAACTCAATCAAGCACTATCCTACTCTATCCATCTTGTTGGTGAGCTTCCTGAATTACTCTGGCAGGCATCCAATTCTTTGGAAATGGCTCGGCAGGAATATTCATCGAACGCATTTAGCCCATATTGGGACTTTATCGAACAGGCGGCAGGCCATCTTGCTACTTTTAATAAAAATATACAGACTATCAGATCTCATGCGGTTAATTATTACGCTACTTTACAAGGGAAAGCCCACAATTTTCCAAGCTTCCTTCCTGATCAAGAGCCGTTCCCTGATCCAACACCGCTTATTGAAAATCTCAACAAAACATCTAGACTGGGATTGACAAATTATCAGTTTGCAAATATTTGGGAACAGCGGCGGACACAGAAAACTATTGTAGAAGGGTTTAGAACGCTTGGAGATGCAATATCAAACATGGCTGATTCTCTTTGCTGCAGTATCGGAGAACTAAGAAGCGCTATCTCATCAGATAATGCGCGTATAGTAGAACAACAGATCACCAATAGGGACACTTCCGAACAACAAAATATGACACATGTCAAGCTAATGAACGAGCAGGTTCAACGACTTGAGAGTATTCAGAAAAAGCTTGGGGCACACTAAAAATACGATCTGAATCGTGTTCTCAATTTCATCGAGTTGGGTATGATTACTTCGAAAACCTCCTGGAGGGACTGAAAACCCACTTTGATTCAGGCCTGTCCGGTTTAAATTATTTACAAAAAGGATAATTGGACCGGTCGCCGTTGCCTTTCAAATAGTTTATCCCATGTAGTTCTGAGATATTCGATCAGATTTTCCTTATTCAACAAAACTTCTCGAATAATCCGCAACAATTCCGTTATTGAAGCCTTAAAGCGTGTCTGAAATTTTATAAACGACAGTAACAAATACAGAATTAAGGCAACCCACACTTGGGTCATGACCGCATTCTCACTTGTTCCGATGAATGTTTTAATTTTCAGGTTCTGCTTTATCCATCGGAAAAACTTTTCAATCTCCCAGCGGCCTTTATACAGTGCCGCAATCGTGCTGGCCGCCAACCTCATATTATTGGTTATAACCGTAATGGTTTCTTCTTTCCCCTTTGTGTCAACATACCGGTAAGTTATACACCGCAACAGTGCGGGGTACGCTTGCTTTTCATAATAGTTCGTAAATTCAATGAGTTCATACGATAAAATTCCACGAGAAACTACCGGTTCCGCATGCTGTCCGACTTTATCGAATGCCATGTTGCATTTGGCCCGGATAACAAAAACAACCCCCTTGAGATGCAATGAATGAAGCCATTAGTAATCGACGTAACCTCGATCCACTGTCAAAATGCTGTCCGGAGGTAAGTCGGGAAAATCATATTCCGGCTTTTTAACGACATTCACTTCGTGGCACTTGCCGTCAGTCATTCTAACGAACGATGGTAAATATCCTTCGTGGTCCAAGAGCATATGCAGCTTCATTGCTCCCTTGCGTTTTCTATATTTTGCCCAAGGAAACGCCGACAAGCACAGCGGAATAAGTGTCGCGTCCTGCGTAAATACCGGCATACTCACACGAAATGAATGCCCGGGCGAAACTTCATGACATTTTCGGAGAAACACATTAAACATTTCTTCGTATATGAGACTGGACCGCTTGGCGTTCGCATCCGACACCGTGCTACGGGCGACGGTACCAATCCCAATACTATCCCAATCGTCATTGTGGCTTTTCAAGCTCGTTTCAATCTCGCGTAGACTTGTCAGCTCCTTTATTTGGGCATATAATAAAATCATGAGCTGTTGCCAGCAATCCAATTTCCGTGTGTGTTTATCACCATCGCATCGAAATACTATCCGCTTGAATTCTGATCTCGATAATAGTTGTACTACTTGTCCGAAAACAGTATTTTTTCTCAAGGGCGGCCTCCGTTTCTATCGTCAAATTGTTTTTTCAAATCCAACGATAAAAATAGAGTCGCTGCCCCTTTCTATTCCTAATTTAAACCGGACACTGCTGACTTTGATTATATTATTTCCTGGATAATATTGTTTCTCCGTCGTCTAGCATATTTGGAACAAATTCTAAAAACCTTTTAATTTAAAGGGGGCATATTATGGCTCATCGAGAGAACAATCCAAAACAGGTCGTGATCCGAACTGAAAAAAAGACAGATGTTTGGGAAAAGAACAAAGCTGGTTGCACAACGAAAAGTGGCCATAGCACTTTCCATAAAAATACTGGTATAACAACGGATCATTACGGCAAGATTATTAAAAAATAATCCTGTACGTTCTTAAACAGTGAAATCCGTTTTACGTAAACAGGAGAATTCTTGCCAAGCTTTTCTCAAACATCCGAAATCCCCATGGAACTCACATCGTTTTGCTGGCTATTTTCCTAAACGCAAATTGAGGGAATTATTTCCGGTTTGCGTCTTTTGGAACGTTAAAACTGAGTATTGATCATTTCTCCTTACTGACCTTCCAAATTCCTTTTCCAACCCCCATTCAAGAAAATTAATATTTTTTCTGGATGATTTTATTTCTCCAACGTCTATTAAATTGAAAGCAATCCTAAAAACCTTTTTAGTGATCAGCATTAAATCGCTGCAACAATCTATAGGGGGTGAAAGTATAATGTCGTCCGCTCAACAAAACGAAATCGTAAATAACTTTCCCGGTCTTCTATCGGACGTTCATAAGATACGTGAATTGGATTTTCCACTTTTTGATGCTTCCGGCAGAATTTACCTCGATTCTACCGCAACCACCCAGGAGCCCCAATCGGTTAAAAATTTAATGTATAACTACCGAAGCCAAACGATTCGCGGGAGCAACCATTCAAAGAACTCCCTTGAAGCGCGTAGAGCCAATGACCTCTTTGAAGAAGCCAGACAAAAACTCCAATTATTTTTTAACGCAAAAAATTATATAGTCGCATTTTCGGGCGGGACGACCGATTCATCCAATTGGATAGCCACGCGGTTTCCTTTTAAAAAAGGAGACTTGCTCATTCTTACAAATATTGAGCACAATTCACAGATTGTGACGGCTCGAAACATGGCCAGGCGCATGGGAGTTCGCATTGAATATGTTCCGGAAAATGACGTAACCGGCCAAATTGATTTGGAAAAACTGCGCTCTATTGTGTCAAATCGGAAAAAAGGTAAAATTCTACTGAATCTTGTCCATGCATCCAATGTCACGGGCGTCATGAATCCGGTTCGTGAAATACGGAACATAATCGGCGAAAGAGGTTTCATCTATCTTGACATGGCCCAATCAGCCGGACATGTTCCCATTGATTTGGATGCATTTGATATCGACTTTGCCGCCGTATCTTCACATAAAATGTACGGACCCATGGGCATTGGGGCGATATTTATTAATAAAAAAAGCAATCGCTACATTCCCAATACGGTAAGCGGCGGCAGCGCCGTCAAGCTGGTTTCACGTTGGATTACCGCCTACGCGGATGGGCACGCGCGATTTGAACCGGGTACGCAGGATATTGAAGGCGCGATTGAATGGGGTTTTACGATTGATTACTTACAAAAAATCGGCATTGAGAACATAGCAGCCCACGATTCCGCTTTAGGTAAATATTTTTTTAACGAATTGAAAACTATCCCCAAAATCAATATATTGGGGCCAACCGAGGTAAAACATCGCAATGCCATTGTAACGTTCACCGGCGCCGCTCTGGGCGTCGATCATGAACATATGACTTGCGAACTTGATCGACGGGGTATTAGCGTTCGAGACGGATGTTTCTGCGCCCATATTTATGTTTCACGGCAGCTTGGTGCACCTGACATCATGCACGAAATAAGGACGGGGATGATGAAACTTGGGCTTTTCAAGGATCTTTTAATGCTGCCGGGCGCGGTTCGAACATCGTTTGCATTTTACAACACTATTGATGAAGCATACAAGACAGCCCAGGCGATACGAGAAATATTAAATTAAGAGTTGTTTTTGTAATGTTGATCAAGGAATTGGATTAATTTATGTTAGCAAAAAGCGAAAAGAAGCTCAAGAGAATTAACCAAAGGACTAAACTAATGAAATCACTATTTCCCTTGCTAATTATCTTGCTCTCTTGCACACCGCAACCGTCATCGAACTCTCAGCCAATCAATACTACCCAATCATATTTGGACTCTATTCCTTCTTGCTGTCCAAATCCCAATGCCACTTATGACAACCCCACTATCCCACAAAACTTCACAACAGTTATCCCTTGGATAGTATCCGTCCACAATTCCAAACTTGGCTCACAATCTTGCATCAAAGTCGATTACCTCCGTCTCTATGTCATTGATTCTACTTATAATAATAACACTTACATCACGCTTCTCACATCCAATGACTTCAACACATGGAATCCAAACACAGACGGCGGCCTCTACTCCAAAGCTTGCCCGATGTGGTTCCAAATAGACTCACATGCTCCAATGCCAGGAACTATCGACAACGGAACTCTCAATTATTGCCCATCCGATGTCGACTCTGTCTGGCATTTCTGGGCATCAAGAACGCTTTTCCCTTACCCAAACAAAGGTGTCTATGTGGAAGCCAAAGTTCTTCTTTCTGGAGGAGCTTGCCTACAAGTAGGCGCAGACTGGTGGATCTCCCAAACGGCACAATGGAATGGACTCAACATAAATAACAAAGATGTCGGCTGTTCTCGCTGGTACTTCGCAGACACTAACTGGCAAATAATTCGCTTTACATCAACAGATTACTAAAAAAAGCATACTTACCAAGACCAAAAAGAGAAAGGGACGATGAGTGAAACCTCGAATTTTTACTGAAAAAGGCAATTTGTTTATAAAAACACTGGTTTTTTACCCTTCGTCAAGAAAGTCGAAAAACGACAACATTGTATCAATGGAAGACAATGATTTATATTGTTTCATGAGGAGCCAGAGTCGCGACTCCATCGCTCGGTAATAGAGCATTGAGACCTGTTACATTAACGCGATAGCATGACATACAAGTCGCGACTCCATCGCTCGGTAATAGAGCATTGAGACAGAGACATGGTAGGGATGTCCAAGCAGCGTTTTGTAGTCGCGACTCCATCGCTCGGTAATAGAGCATTGAGACTATCACTTATGAGTTTATGGGGTTATAGCCAGCTAGTCGCGACTCCATCGCTCGGTAATAGAGCATTGAGACTTTTTACTACAATGCTGTAAGATCCTCAATATCTGTCGCGACTCCATCGCTCGGTAATAGAGCATTGAGACATGGGACCTCCTTTGTTTAGGTTTCTTTTTTATGTGTCGCGACTCCATCGCTCGGTAATAGAGCATTGAGACGAGGCAATCAAAGCTTTGCGGAATATTTTTTCCGTCGCGACTCCATCGCTCGGTAATAGAGCATTGAGACGGGTAAAATCTTCCCATTCCTCTGAACCAACTCCGTCGCGACTCCATCGCTCGGTAATAGAGCATTGAGACCTGCTACTTGTCCGAAGTTTTTGATTGTGAAGTCGCGACTCCATCGCTCGGTAATAGAGCATTGAGACAAAAAAAACAACTCAAGAAACCAAGGCAACACTGTCGCGACTCCATCGCTCGGTAATAGAGCATTGAGACTCCTGAGCCCAGACGGTCGTACTCGCGTCTTTAGTCGCGACTCCATCGCTCGGTAATAGAGCATTGAGACTCTATAAAATGAACGTTATTTCGGCGTTTTGACCCGTCGCGACTCCATCGCTCGGTAATAGAGCATTGCATTCTCCCTGATATGTAAAACCCCCATTATTTTCCGGATATTTTTCGCTTCCCTACCGTCTATTAAATTGATTGCCATAAATGCAATTCAGTTTATTTGCTCAACGCAAATTGAGGAAATCATGTCCGGCTTGCAACTTTTGGAACGTCTTACTCGCGAAGTTTCAAAGCATACCTGGTACAAAGTGCGTATCGGGCTTTTGGCCAATATTAACGCATGGGACAAGAACGAACATCCCTTTGCGATAATCCAAGACGTTATCGATACCATATTTCAGCTTTTCGACGCGCCACCAACGCTTAAAGTTTTGTTTCACATCCTTAAAAAAGACGTCCACTATCGCTTTAAGCAGAATGAAGTATTAGACGTCGAATTGCTGTTTTTCAGGTGCAGGTTGGACCATGTCAGCCAATGGCTTGAGGAGTTCACAGGGTTTTTAGCATTGGCGCCAAGACGTATCCCTTCAAGGATGTTGGAGTCCCAAGATAATTCGGATGGTTTTGCACTAGTCCGTAAAATTTATTCAATGCGCGTTCCATATACAAAAAGCCTGGCCTGCGTCAAAGAACCTACAGAAAATGAAAGCAGAATGATAGGTTTGACGTTGTGGCGGATGGGGCTTCATAACGAATGTTTCTCCATAAACAAAATTTATCCAATCGAAGAAAGGACCCTTTCATTGCTGATGCAAGAAACAGGTCCTAACGAGGCTCCGAATGAAGTTTGCCTTAAATTCCATGCTCCGTTTTCTTCGCGATTTTCAAGGGTAAAAGGCCTTCCCGCTTCACATATAAATGAAGCGGCATTCGTTGATACATGCCGGAAAAGATTAAAAACATTGTTCGGGATAAAAATTAACGCGCAAACGGAAAACGGCGACTATCCCTTCAGGTTTCTCCCATTCTTCTGGAAGCCTTTACAAATCCGTCATCACACGCCGTCGTTTCATCACGCAAAACTGGACATCACGGGATATTATGGAAACCTGTATTTAAAGGGAGATTGTTCCGCGATTTTTCAACTTTTAATAGTGCTTTCGGAAATTCATGCCGGTTCATCGTTTACTTGCGGTTCGGGGTATTTCACTCTTACCATGAAACCAATGCCCTATTTTGATTGTGGCCTTTTTAATGTCGGTTTTTTTCGGTCAACATTACGAAACATCGTTTCAGAAAACGACAAAGCTCGCACTTCGCTTGCATCTATTGAAGGATTGGACCGGAGCGAAGGTGGTTTTGTGGAACGGTTGGTTTCGGAATTATTTGAAAACAAATACGTCCCCGCTCCCGCCTATGCAATGGAAATTGAAGGAAAAAAAGGCAAGCGTCGAATTATCGAAACGCTGCAATTACCTGAACTTCTTCTTCATACGGTACTGTTAACGCTGCTTCATCGAACAATGGAGCGTTCATTACATGATTCGGTGATAGGGTTTCGCCCCGGCATGTCGCGCGAAATTGCCATTGAGGTAATACGTCAAGCACGTATTCAAGGATTTTCCTGGGTCGCGGAATCCGATATCGCTGATTTTTTTCCTTCCATACGTCACGACCTTTTAAAAAGCCGACTCGAACAATTGCTGCCGGCCGGAGATGTAAAAACGCTCAGATTGATCATGCAATGCGTGGGTACGCCCTACAAGCTTAATGGAGAATTCTTCGAGCGAAAGCAGGGCCTTATGCAGGGAAGCCCGCTTTCACCGCTGCTCGCAAATCTCTATTGCGCCCCGCTCGACGACGCGCTGTGCGCGCACAACGCTTTACGATACGTTCGATATGGCGATGATTTCCTCGTGCTTGCCCGCACCCGGCAGCAGGCTGAGTCGGCTTTGAAACTTGCGGAAAATATCACGGCAAACCTTGGACTATTACTTAAAGCGGAACGCACGTCCGTAAAGCCGCTCGATAGCGGCGTGGAGTTTTTAGGATTTCGCTTTGATGACGGCAAAAAGCGGGAAGACACTCCAGTCAACCCTTTTAAGAAAACCCTGTATGTTGCCCGGCCGTTTTTGTTTATCGGCGTCAATGGTGAGGCGGTTGAAGTATCCGATAATAAAACCGTTCAAGCGGTGGTGCCTTTAAGACGCATAGGCGATATTGTTCTGCTTGAACCTGCCTCGATTTCAACGGAACTTTTAAAGCGGTGCGCCCGCGCGAACGTGGGTGTTTCAATGGCCCTGGATGGAGGCTATTCCGTATGCTCCTTCGCGCCTGACAAACGCAGGATGTACGACAGGTTGCAACGACATGCCGGGCGAATGGCAGGAATGAGCGACGCGGAAAAATTGTGCGTAGCGCGTCTTATTGTTGCCGCTAAATTGAATAATTACGCTCACTTGTTTGAATCACATCACGCGTATGGAAACGGGAAAATAATCGGCGAACTCAGAAAATCCATTACCCGGCTCGATGGTGCCGCAGCAATCGATCAAATGCGCGGCATTGAAGGCGCCGCCGCCCGACTTTCCTTTGAAGGTCTTAACAATTGCATAAAAGACCCCAAGTTTTATATTGTCAAACGGGACAGGGATGCCGGCGACCGAATCAACGGTCTTCTGAACTTCGGCTACTATCTTCTCTTTACGCGAATAAATTCCCTATGCAGGGCAAATGGTTTAAACCCTTATTTGGGAATGCTGCACAGCCCCGAAAGCCGGTATGAGTCTTTTGTGTGCGATCTACAGGAGCCGTTCAGGGCATTTGTCGATCAGGTGATAATAAGAGCGGTCAATAATGGCGTTATCGGCGAGCTGGATTTCATGCCCACGCCCACCGGCCTTTATTTGACATCGGAAAAACGTCGTAACTTCCTTATGGCATATCAAAATGAATTTGAACGATGCCCGCGCACCGGCGGATTATCAATGCACGATGCGCTTTCCGCACAGGTTGCCACAATTCGTAGGTGGGTGGATGGCGAAGGTGTTTTACAGTTTTTTCTTTGGAAATGAGGGACCATGAGCGTTGATTGCGAATATGTCGCGGCCTATGATATTTCCAACGATCACGAGCGCAGAAAGGTGGAAAAGATCCTGAAAGGTTTTGGCTTCCGTATTCAAAAAAGCGTTTTTGAATGCCGTATGAAAAAAGGCGACCAGGAACAATTATTGGCAAAACTCGATAAGCTTGGCATAAAAACCGGTTTCGTCAAACTTTACCGTCTTGATCCACAGTCCAAACAAATTGAAGTCGGCGCCGAGCAGCCGGAAAAAGTTGATGCTGAAGCAGCGTATGTTGTATCATAATTATAATGCAACCAAAAAGAGAAAGGGACGATGAGTGAAACCTCGAATTTTTACTGAAAAAGGCAATTTGTTTATAAAAACACTGGTTTTTTACCCTTCGTCAAGAAAGTCGAAAAACGACAACATTGTATCAATGGAAGACAATGATTTATATTGTTTCATGAGGAGCCAGAGTCGCGACTCCATCGCTCGGTAATAGAGCATTGAGACCCCTTTTCAATCATTGATCCGGACAGCCAGACTACGAGTCGCGACTCCATCGCTCGGTAATAGAGCATTGAGACAGATAGCGATCTTCAACAACTCGCTCAATTGATTTGTGTCGCGACTCCATCGCTCGGTAATAGAGCATTGAGACGGATAATTCTTACTATTTCGCCGCGAAATTCCTTTGTCGCGACTCCATCGCTCGGTAATAGAGCATTGAGACTCATTTGGGGTTAAAATATTGAGAAACGGCCCGTCGCGACTCCATCGCTCGGTAATAGAGCATTGAGACAATTATCTCTTAAGAGCAGAATGGTTGCCGGAATAGTCGCGACTCCATCGCTCGGTAATAGAGCATTGAGACAACATACCCTGAGTAATTAGCAACACTGGTAAGTCGCGACTCCATCGCTCGGTAATAGAGCATTGAGACAGTTGGTTGAACAGCCGTTGCCAGATTGAATTTTTGTCGCGACTCCATCGTTCGGTAATAGAGCATTGAAATCGAGAACAACGGAAGTTTTGCGGAATTTTTTAGAATTCAATAAGTCAAGTAGGCATAGCTGGGACGTGGGAGATTATATGCCGGATTCTTTGAAACTTTGAAACAGCGAACGCCCGAGGTAAGGTAAGGACTAAAAAATTACTAGTAAGCAAGCGGAGCCAGAAAACAAGGGATCAAAGATGGAACAATGACAAAAAATAAAAACTTGAATTATGCGGCTTCTAACCTATATGCCCCATTGCCGAATACCGTGTTGCTCCCCACTCCCACGATTTCTCCGGCCCGCAGAAGGGGCATTATTCTTCCAACATCACCGGAAAGTTTAACGGTCCCAATAATCCCGCTATAATCAAGGCGTGTTTGCCTGCGGGTGCTATAGCGGCTTTGGGTAAATGGCTGTATATCCGCTTCACATTCCAGGGTGTCCGCCGCTGCCAGCAGAGCGGTGCGGTCCTCGGCTTTGTCTTTTACGGTCCCGTAAAGCATACACAGCATTTCCATCCTTCGCATGAGACCGTGAAAAAACAGGTCTTTGTCAAAAGCATAAACCAATTTGCTCTCGCGCCTGAGCGAAAGAGGCGTCATTAACCTTATCAGCGCTTCTCCCCTGTTGGGTGGAGCAGGAGAAACTTCCAGCGTAAGAGGCTTGACGCTTGCGGGGTCAAATGACGCCGGATCAATTGGGACATTAAGACAGGAAATATCGTCTATTTTATAACGACTTTTTGTCGCCCCGATTCCTTGCAAACCCATTTTATCAAGACACAATGCTATGGTAGGCACATATACATGAGCTTTGCCGAAAAAAACCACGCTCAAATCAATTATGCCATCCTTAACAACAGGTCGTAGCGCAAGCGGACGCGGCAGGTAGGCGGCCTTTTTTAAATCGATCATGTCGGGAGGAAGCGACGGTTCAAGCAAGATGGCATACACGCACGAAAACCTGGCGGGACACGATCCGCACAAGGCCGAAAAATCCGCACACACAATTCTACGCAGAGTGTAGCCGAAACCTCCGCGAATCGTAGCGCCTGGAAATCGGGAAACCGGAGCGTTATTTTCCAAACGCAGACGAATAGCGTATGAGGAATAAGGAAGCGTGAACAACCGCGGCTCCTTTTTTTGATGAATGGCGAGAACGTTATCGGTTATAAAATAATAGATGAACAACAAGGAATTTTCTTACTCAGTGTACGAAACAAAATAATCCGTATGTACCCGATTTTTTACCATATTTTCCGGATATTTGATTCAGAAACCCGTCTCATTAGTTTGAGACATGAAAATGAAAAGAAAGGAATGCTGAATTCATGATTAAGGCGATTTATGCGGTGTCCAGGTTAGCTATCGCCCATCCGCTCCATAGCAATATGAACGCGAAAGGAAGCGGCAGGAATATTTTGATTTCTATTAATACTTATCCGGACGGAGTACTAATTACTGAGCAAAGTCATGTGGAGCGGTTAAAAGTTTTAGGATACTTCGATCACCTTTCGCTTACCTTCGCGGATATCACGTCTGAAGAATTGTTCTCATTCAGGATGAAAGGCGGCATGGAAAATACGGGGATCAGATTATTTTCATACGACGATGCACGAGCCATTCTGGCATTCATCGACAAATGGAAATATGAGGAAATCGACCGGTTGGTTGTTCATTGCGACATGGGACAGAGCCGCTCCGGCGCCGTGGCACTCTGGGCCCAGCGTTACTGCGCCCAGCAAGGATTAAGCGGATTTACGGAAAAACAGTTCTGGCCCGCTAACCACGAAATCAGTCCGAATAAGTACGTTGGCCAGGTTCTCTGTGAAGTTTCGGGCATGAAATTCGATCCGTATGATTTTTGAAATATAGGTACTTTAATTTTGTACCATCCCCTACCCTCGCTTTTAAAAACAATCTCCGATTCTGCAATCAGTTTACAAGACGAACAAATTTATTGGTAACAATTTTGGTAACATTTCCCAACGCGAATATGTTGAATATAGTGCCTCCGTCTGTCGATTTTAGAGTATAAACGCCATATTCGCTTTGTTAAGACGACTCATAACCCAAAGGTCGGAGGGGTTCAAATCCTGCCCCCGCTACCAATAAAAGCCCTCTTTTAGGCCTTTTTTTGCTCGGCGATTCATCTAAATAATCCATTGTGAATTAATCCATAATGGAGTATATTTTATCATGATCTACAAAATCGTCCTTAAGAAAAAGGTTCTTAAGGGATTGCGAAAATTGCCGAAACATATAAAGACCCGTTTTGAAATTCTGTATACCGTGCTTGAACGCGGCGGCCTTCCGCTCCGTACTATTGGCAGAATTACAGTAAGCTTGGCGAAAACGAATATCATTGCCATTTGACCTATCACTATGTCGCTTGCTGGCGGCATGAAAAAGAAACCATAACCATTGAGGTGTACTATGCCGGTAGCCGTGAAGATGCGCCCTACGCTTAGGATTGAATTAAAAAGAACCACGCCAAGAAAAATATTGCACGATATGTATCGCAGATATTCCCGGTATATCGTGAATGATGACGACGATCAATTGATTGAATGGAAAAAGACCGACCTTCATAAAGAGATTGCGAAAAAGCTAAAGCCCGGCGATTATTTGCGTCATCTACGGCAGGCGGCGCGGTGGACATTGCGCGAATTGGGCGAAAAGATAGAGACATCGCCTCAACGTGTTTACGACTTTGAGACCGGACAGCGGGCCATCAGCAAGAAAGCGGCGAAAAAGTTTGCCGAACTATTCAAGGTAAATGCGGGCGTTTTTATCTAAACCATAGGAGGCAGTATGGCTACAGAAGAAAAACTGAACGGTTGATGTAATCATTGACGGAATTTATATTAATCAATGAGTAAATGAGACGCACGCATTTTAACCCCGAGTAACCATGGCTAACCTCTTTATCGTCCACTACCCCGGAGCGCCCATCCGAGTCCCCGACAGGGGCAAGGTGACCGTAGGCCGCGCGAACAATAATACCATAATCATCGCGGAACCGCGCGTCAGCCGATTGCACGCACAGATCGAATGGCGCGAGTCCCTTAAAAACTTCGTCCTCGTGGATCTCGGCAGCTCCAACGGCACCTATCTCAATAATGAAAAAGTCTCCTCGCTTGTCGAAATACCACTCAACGACCGCGACAAGGTCCGTATCGCGTCGTCGGTCCTCACGCTTCGTTTCGTCGATAATCAGGCCGTTATCGACGGCGAATTCATCACTCTCCGGCAGCGCATCCATTGCCAGGTCACCGAAGTAGTCAAGCTCGCAGACCTGCACAAGGCGCGGCAATCGGCCATTTCAGGCGATCTGGCGCACCTTTGCCCCATTGAACTTTTCCAAATGCTTGAAACGGGTCAAAAAACGGGAATGCTTACCTTGAAAACGCCCATCGGCGAGGGAAGTTTCATCATTTCAAAAGGCAAAATCATTAAGGCGCGGTTCAAGGAATTGCAGGGCGAATACGCGGTATATGAAACGTTGAAATGTTCGGGAGGGCCTTTCGAGTTCCTGCCTCAGGATACCATCAGCGAAAAACCGCAAATCACCCTGGCAACCACGACCCTGCTCATGGAAGGCTGCAGGCTTATGGACGAGGCAATCGCTATGGCGCGGCAGCCCGACCTATCGTAATCTATAAACACCGGACGGTTTTTATTATTATTTTCGCCAGGTCACGGGCGGACTCATCCCAGTGCTTGCGCTGCATGGTAAATCGAAACTCCGTTTGTTCGGTGAGGGTTCCGTAAAAAACCGGAGCGTCGTTTTTATAATCCCAAACAATCAGGGCGCAACCTACTTCAAGATTCGCCTGCTTCCTCGTTTTATCGTCCCAGTAGTACTCAATGTGAAAATTATTCCTTTTAAATTCGATGCGGTTGAGGATGACGAAAATCGCGCTGTCCAGACCAATGCCCTGCAGGGAGGACTTTTCCGGAATAGCGTAATGGCGCGGCGTGGTATCCATGCCCATTCTCAGTTCTATTTCCTTTTTCCCCAACGTGTCCCCCGCGGCGCCGCTTACGCTTGAATCGAATGAAAAAACCGAATCGCCGCTGACGAATGATTTGAAGGTCGTGTAAAATTCCGGGAAATAAAACTTCCTGATCCGCGATTCAGGCTTCGCGTTGACGCCTCCGAAATCGTCAATGACGTCATCCTTATTGTTAATAACGATACGGTCATCACCGGGAAAAACAACGATTATTTTCCTGCCGGATAAATTGACGCCTTTATACGCGTCATTGAACGTATAGGGACGCTTAACCGTAGCGGTGTTGCACGACATCGCCGCAGCCACGGCTAAAAATGCCGTGATTGTTATTTTCCATTTTTCCATCATGATGACGTCCTCACTTTCCTGCACCGGTCATTATCATTGAAATCGCGTACGTTCCCGCCGTCTGCGCCGTGGCGCCGGTCACGTAAAAAACCGTTTTGCCGCCGGCGGTTAAGGGAGAAGTCCACGTCAGCCGCGCGTTATTTCCCCCTCCCGAATTGTCATTCGAGGCTATGACTGAATCAAGTCCGGGCGAAAGCGCGTATAGTTTGGTATCCACGCCGCCGGATGTTTCAATCACATACGTTGAAGCGGGACGCACCGTAAAGGAAAACCAGTCGGTATCGTGCGCAGTCAACCGATGTACTTGATACATCGTCGTGCCGGAGCTTGGTTGGGGAAAAAGGGTAGTAGGACTATATTTACCGTCAGGTTCATAGATATCGGTAATGAGTTTGAAGACGGCATTGAAGCTTTTCAACGATATAAAATACGAATAGCTGTAATACGACGACCCGGCATTCGTGAAATCTTCCCATACGCGCAACCCATAGGTCCCAGAGGAATCACAGGTCCACATGATATAACCGGTGTCCTTGGAACGGATGGAGTTGGACGCCAGGGTCTTAAGATCGTTTTCCTTGAACAAAACGACGCCGGCGTTAAAACCGGGAAAGAGCTTCACCACATAGGTTGAATCCTTATGGGCCGTAAAACCATACCAGTCGGTTTGATTGGCCTTAAACCCTTTATACCGAATGCTGTCGCCTATGTAGAGGGTCATTGCGTCGGGAATGGCCTGCTGGGGGGCCAGAAGCGCGGAATAGTCGGGTTGATTGAACGCCGACCACGGCGAAAAGAAATCGCATCCCGCGAACATCGACAACCATAGCAGGCAGGAAAAATAAAGGAAAATGTTTTTTTTGCTCATCACTATTGACTCCTTGTTTATTGATGGGAATGCGTCGCGGCCGACATAATCAACACGTTTATGGCGCATCCCGCCAAAAGCGTAGCGCTTGACGGCTCAAAAAACGAAAAGCGCGTGTTATCGAATGACGTCGTGGCGGTTTCGGATTCGCTTTTACCGAAACCGTAAACCTTGACATAGGGCGATATTTTCCATGCGATAACATCATTGGTCTTGAATTGAGAAAAAAGTTCGAGTGTATACGATGCCCGGTTCCCGAGCGTTACCGCCGGATAATTCACCGATTGGCCGCTGGAAGCCTGGCTTAATAGGTAGTTCATCGTACCGAAAAACATGAGATCGATCCGCGCGTCAAAGCCCACGACCGTTTTAACCGAAACCGGTTTTGTAAAAAACAATCCAAGAGGAACGGAGAACCAATAGTATGTCTCGGCGTTGGTTATGCCGCTGGTTTGGTCGGTTTTATCCGTATTGAGCATCATGTCACGGTACCAGAACCGGGCATCAATTCCCGTGTACACGCCAAAGGGGCACCCGGCTTTGGGAAAACCCACGCCGATGTCGGAACCTATTGCCAAAAAGTAATTATTCTTCGAGTCGGCGTGGGGCAGATATCGTATGCCGATAGTGTCTCCAGTCAATGAGTCGGCGAACGGTTGAGCCTGCGATGAACCGTCGTATGCGTTGCCCAACCCAACAAGGAAAGAAATTTTCGGCCTGATAAATAGAGGGGAACCATGGGGAAAAAACCAGGAGTTAACGTTAAAACCGAAAACGCCTCCATATTCCGCGCTCTTCGGTTTACCGATTATTTTCGGCGGCCTTCCATTTTTATATTGAAAGCTTCTTCCATATTCGTCAAGATCGATGTATTCATTATAGTAAAAATACTCACATGAAACGCCGAGCTCCAGCATTTTGCTCATGCTGAAAATGGAAAATTTATTTTCAAGCGCAGGTTTTACTTCAGCCGGTTTTACAGGCTCGTAAATATTTTTTTTATTCGCCGCGACGATATCCTTGGACACGGAAACCGGCGTCTTATTTACTGTTTGTGAAGAATCCAACTTAAGGGGAGAGGTAACCAGGTCTATTGGAGCGGGAACCACCGGCGTCGAATCGGCCTTTTTTTCCATAGACGACGGATTAATCAACACCGGCGCTATCGAATCTTTTTTAGCAACCCTTACCGTATCGGCCGACGCAGCCGCCTTATGCGTCGTATCAGCCTTTTGAACGGCGGCGGATGGACCTTTCGATGCGGTTTGCACTGAATCCTTTTTCGCGGTCTTCAGTGTGTCGGCCGCGGCGGAGACTTTATGCGCCGTATCGACCTTTTGGACTGATGTGGAGACGGAGACTCCAATTTTCGATCCCGTTTGCGCTGAATCTTTTTTCGCGACCTTCAATGTATCAGCTGGCGCAGCCGCCTTTTTTGCCGTATCGTCTTTTTTAACCGATGGAGCACGGGTTCCCGCAATTTTTTTTAATTCCTGCAAAATCGAATCGCCTTTACTCTGACTTTTTTTCGCGGAATCCGCCGCCCTGTTCTTTTTAGCAAGCTCGCCGGCGCTCAACGAATCCTTGGACGGAGTTGGAACCGTATCCTCCGCGATCCACTGCGCCATGGGCATTATAAAAAACATGACGATGAAAAGGCCGGTCCCCCGCCACGACGGAATACGGTTGTAAAATTCCTTCATACTGCTCCTTAGAAAGAGAAATTAAAAAATAGTGATTAGAAGGGCTTTTAGCAAGAAAAAGAACTTGCTTTTTGCAAAAGGGGCGTTTCCATTGAGAATCGAGGCCGGTCCGCGGATAAGACCACAATTACTTTAAGCCGGGATCGCCATCGGGATCGGACTCATGATCCAAGGGAGGGAAAGGATTGGAGAAATCCTCAGGCGGTTCCTGGTTCATGTCCTCAATGGTATTATTAATGATGTTTTGGGCGTTCTGCTCGATGAAGTCGCAAACATCAAGAGTATCGACCACTTTGCATTGCTTGATGTACTCAATAATCGAAAGTCCCGTCGATATCATGATGTTGCGGACAAGATTTTCATCGTAGAGTTTGCATTGTTTTCCCGTCATGAAGCATTTCCTTTTTCCGCGGTACATGGGTTGAACGACACCATGATTATATCAGAATCCTGAAAAATATACAATTAAAAAAACACATCGTCCCGTGGAGCGCCATCGATCACGAGTATCTTTACTTTTTCAATTTCACCAAACCCTTGGCGGCAATGTCGCGTCTCAACGTTTTTCCTTTAAACGTTATTTTATCAGCCGCTTCATACGCCGTGGTAATGGCATCCGCCAGCGTTTCTTCCCATGCGCTCACCGTAAGGACCCTTCCGCCGTTGGTGACCAAGCGACCTTTGTCGTTAATGGTTGTTCCCGCGTGGTAGACGTCCACGTTGTCGCGTTTCCCTTCGGCTTTATCGATGCCGGAGATGGCCATGCCCTTTTCATAGCGGCCGGGATAGCCCTGTGAAGCGAGCGCCACGGCAACGCAGAATCCGGGATTGATCCACCATTGCGTGGAGGCAAGCTTTCCGGCGCCTCCCGAGCACGCAGAAAACACATCGAACCAATCGCACTTTACTAGAGGAAAGACGGCCTGAGCTTCGGGATCGCCGAACCGGCAATTGTACTCAACGACCTTGGGACCGCCGGCGGTTATCATGACGCCTACGTATAAAAGTCCGGTGTACGGCGCGCCCTCTTTTTTCATTCCATCAAGGGTCGGCGCCACGATTTCATTTTCAATCCGGGCAAGCATATCCGCGTTGATCAATGGAGTCGGCGCATAGGCGCCCATGCCGCCGGTGTTGGGGCCCCGGTCTCCCTCCAATGCGCGTTTATGGTCTTGCGACACGGGCAGCGTCTTATACGATGCGCCATCGGTCAATACGAACACCGACGCTTCCTCGCCGTCCATTTTTTCCTCGATAACCACCGTGGTGTTGGCGTCGCCGAAAAGCCTTCGGTCAAAAACATCGGCAAGCGCGAAAAGAGCCTCGTCCAGGGTTTCGCACACATAAGCTCCCTTCCCCGCCGCCAGGCCGCTCGCCTTGACGACGATGGGCGCGCCGTTTTTTTGTACATACCGGACGGCCTGTTCCTTTTCTGTAAATGTCTTGAACGCCGCGGTGGGGATCCCGTATTTTTCCATGAATTTCTTGGCGAACAGCTTGCTTCCCTCCAATTGCGCGGCTTTTTTGGATGGGCCGAAAATGGGAAGATGTTTTTTCTTGAATATATCGACTATCCCGTCGACCAGAGGAACTTCCGGGCCGACAATGGTCAGGTTTATTTCGTTTTTTGCCGCCCAAACCGCCAGATCGGACCAATCGTTGATCGGATCGGCGACAATGGTGCATCCGTCGTTTTCCATGCCGGGATTGCCGGGATATGCGTACATACAGAGCGGCCTATCGCTGCGCAGCAGCGCTTTTACCATCGCATGCTCGCGGGCGCCGCTGCCGATGATCAATACGGAATCCAAATAGTCCATACATCCTCCACAATCCCGGCCGCGCCGGATTAAGTTTTAAACGGTTTTTGTTTTTTCGTTTTTGGCTCCGGCAACCGCGCTTTCATTGCGGCGGTTTTTTCCTTCGCCCACGAATCAATCTTGTACTGCACGCGCGGCGGCCGATACCGATTGGTCGTTGATTTCATCGTATCGTCTCCCGTATCACGATTTTTTCTTCTTTTTTCCTTTTATCATTTCCTTCACCGTTGTATCGAGGCCTTTAAGCACGTCGCTGTCGGGATTATGGCCGATTCCCTTGATGGTCCAACGCTGGGCCGCGGGAAGACTGTCCATGGCGATATAAACATTGACAAGATTGGCATACGCCTCGGGAATATCATGCTGCTTTTCTATGGAACGCAAAAAACATTGCAACGCTTCCCCCAAATCCCCACGCGCCGAATAAATCGCGCCCAAATTGTTCCACGCCCGGTAGTACTCCTTTTTTTTATCCAGTATTTTTTTATAAATCAGTTCAGCCGCGCTGTCGTTCTTGTCGTCCCGCTGCAAGGCCACGGCGCTGTTGTAAAGAGCGTCCAGCGAATCGACGACGACCGAATCCGGCTGCGCGGGAGCATGTTTGGCTGCATACCTTTTTTCGATGTCCTTATTAGACAGCGTTGAATCGAGCTCGCGCGCTTTCCGATAATATTCCCATGCCGCATCGACATCGCCCAAGTTATAGGACGCGACCGCGCAATTGTATTGAACAACCGCGTCGTTTCTTTCCATTCCGGCGAGCTGTTCGTACCATTGCCGGGCGTTTTTCCATTGCTTAAGCCCGAAATTGGCGTTTCCGACGATGCGGCATACGTCTCCCCTGTCCTTGCCCTTCGCCTTTTGAACGAGCGATTCCCCAAGGGCGATTGCTTCCTGGTATTTTTTTGCCTGTAACGCCGCTAATGCGCAATTGTATTGAACGCTGAAGGCCGTATCATGCAAACCCGTCAACAACGAATACGCCCGGTTGAAATCCTTGACAACGAACGCCTTCTGCACGGCTATTTCAACCTTGGCCTTTTCCCATAACGGTTCCTTCGGAAGCATGGCGAGGCATTGTTCGGATTTTTTTTCGTCGGCCCTGCCCGTGTAGATCCGCGCCATGGTGTACCAATCAACGGGGTCCTTTTCCGGGATCGACTCCACGATACTCAAACCCCGCGCCGTATCGCCCTGTTTGAAACACATCTCGGCCTGGGCCCTTTTCGTATAGACCGAAGCGGGAAACTCCTTTAAAAGAACTTGCAGCATTTCCTTGGCCTTCGTTTCATTGCCCGATTTTTGCGACAATAAAAACAGGTCATACCCGGCGAGATCCTTTTTGCGCGAATTGAGCGCCTGGGAGTATGCATGCAGCGCTTCCGCGTTTTTGTTCATGGCCTCGTACACGTTGCCTATGTTGATCATCAGGGCGTTATCGTCGGGTTTGAGCGCGTAGGCCTTGTTGTAATGGTCAAGCGCTTCCCCGTACCGTCCGTCCTTTTCCATCGACAATCCGAGATTGATGTGCAGCATCGGGTTGGTCGGATCGTCGCGCAGGTTTTTTTCCCACATGCCTTGGGCCTGCTTGCTGTTTCCTTCCAAATGGTACACGAAGGCGAGCATGCCTTGGGTTGCCACGTTATCGGGTTTGCTTTTCAAACTCAACTCGAAATTCGTTTTTGCCTTTTGCAGATCGTTTTGCTCCATGAAAGCGTAACCGAGTTGATAGTAGATCCGCCAGGGATTTTCCTCCCACGCGCTGAGAACGGTTTTAAACGCCTCGATCGCTTTGGCATAATGCCCGGCCAGTAAATAATCCTCCGCCAGTTCGTAGTCCATCTTCGCGTCGAACACGAACCGTTTCTTCCCCGTTTCCAAAACGCCGATGGCCTTCTCCCAATCACGCAATTGACGAAAATACAATGCGCAATGCCGGACGATTTTCAGATCCTTTTGTTCCTCGGGAAGCGCTTCAAGGAGAGCCGCGGCCTTTTCGATTTTCCCTTGATGATAGAGCACGATGGATTCTTGAAGGGTGATGTCTTGGCATTGGCTTTTACATTGGCCGCGCTGCTTTTCCAATTCCAATGCCGCCGATTCCAAACCATCCTTGGATTGGGTGAGCAGGGAAAGGTTCAATTGAGCCGAGCGGAGCTCCGGGTCGGCTTTCAAAGCTTTTTTGAAACAGACCAATGCTTCGTCCTTCTTACCTTGCGCGTACTCCACGACGCCGAGGAAATCAAGGTACTCGGCTTTTTCGTCGATTTTGAGCGCCTGTTCAACGCAGAACCGCGCCTCGTCAAGCGCGCCGCGCTGCTTGGCGCTGAGCGCCTTCATGTAGTAAAGCGACGGGTCCTGCATCGTGTCGGAGAGCGCCTTCCACGTCTGTTCGGCTTGATTGAATTTTTTCTGGAGAAAGTACATTTGACCGAGGTTATAACGGAGAATGGGTTCCTGCGGATAGTGCTTTACGCCTTTTTCAAAATAGGCGCGCGCCGCGTCGAGATCGCCCATTTCCTTCGCGGCGATTCCCGCAATGCAATAAGCGTCCCCGGTCATGACGGGGACCTTTTTTTCATATATCCGGATGGCGGCAAGCGCGTCCTTATATTTTCTCGCTTCAAGTTGCATCGCGGCAAGGTCCGTTAGAAGCTCCGGCATGGCGCCCCCTGAAACGGCCTGGGCCAAATAGGTGGACGCGGCGGCGAAATTATTCCGGGCGGCTTCAATCTGCCCGAGGAGTTTCAAAGCTTCCGGATTAGGTTTATATTTCATTAACAGCGTCTGCGCCGCCGCGGTATCTCCGGCGCTCATGTAACCAAAGGCGCAGTATTGCCACGCATCCGGCCGGTTTTTATCGATTTTCAGGGCTTCCTTGAAGTAATCGCATGCTTCCCGTTTTTTATCCGTCTGAAGAAGCGACCGGCCCATCATGATGAGCGCTTCAGTAAATTTTTTATTAAGGCCGATGGCCTTTTTAAAATAACCCTGCGCCGACGTAAAATCGTTATTGTAAAAATCAACCACGCCGAGGTTATACAAGGCTATCGCGCACTCGGGGTCTTTCGCCACAACCGATTCCCATATCATTTTAGCGATAGGGATATTGCCCAGACGGAAATGGACCACCGCTTTGTTGTTTTCCGCCTCGCTGTATATCGGCAGCATTGACGATGCTTTTGAAAAACACGCCATGGCGCTGTCGAGATTACCCTTGTCCAAGGCATCCAGTCCGAGCTTATTGACGGCGTATGCCTCCTCCGCGCCGCGCACTAACGCGGCGGGAAGCGCCTCAAGGCCGTTTTTACCGTCCTTTGAAATAGTGATTTCAATGGTATTGGCTGGGGAAGCCGAATGTACCAATGCCGTCATAGCGAGTAGTATGGCGCAATATTTCCGCGGCCCGGCGAACCTTTTCATGATCGCTCCATTCTTACTTTTCAAAAAACGAGACCCGCCGGGGCAATTCGTCCCAATGCGGGAACGTCAAATCAGGCGCGACGCTTTTTTCAAGGTCATGGAGAAACGCGCATTGATCGTCGCCCGTGAACAATGCGGTTTTCATGCCGGCTTCCTTGGCCGGCTGTATATCCGAAGCGAGGTCATTGCCCACGAGCAGCGTTTGCGCCGGAAGCGCATGACATTCATAGAGCGCATCGAAAAGCTTGCGGAAAAGCAATTGACTCGGTTTCGCCATGTTGTATTCATAGGAATAAAAAACCAGGTCGTGGTCGAACAACTGTCCCATGTCTTCTATGGCGCCCTTGCTTTGGTCGCGCAGCAACAAGGTCAGGTCGATGGGAGTATAAAACTGGGCGTTCGAAAGAATGCCCAGTTTCATACCGGCGTTTTTCAACGCGCACAGCGCATCGGTAACGCCCGGATATAACCTTCTGCGAAAAACATGGAAATTGTAATAATAGGCGATACATCGCGCCGCAATATCGTCATCGCCTCCGGTCTTATGAGGATAAACATACCCCCGGCGTTTCAGCATGAGGAGAATGGCTTTCCACACATCTTCTATTTTAACTTCAGGGTACAGTACGTCTTTTTCCCGAAGCATTTCTTGTTTGATGTGTATCAGGCCATGATAAAAATCCCACAACGTTTTTTCCGCCGGCGCGGCGGGATCCATTTGGAGAAGAAAAGGCTCCATCCCGAAAAAAGAAATGGTTTTCCTGAATGTCGCGAGCAAAGCGTCGTTTTTTGAGGCTTCCCCGGCAAACTCCGGTTTCCAGTAATTAAACAGCGTGCCGTAGATATCAAAGATGACTACCTGTATGTCCGTCAGCTTTTCATGGACCGAAGGCCAATCCAGGGGCCGCGTAGGTCGATCATCGACAAGCCGGCTTTTTTCATGTAGTTCGCGCGCGAACTCCGCAACGATGCTCAAACCTTAATTTCTCCTTCGTTCAATCCAAAAGCCGGTATTTGGTGATGAGCGCGACGATCGCCTCTATTTCCCTGCCGGGAACTTCGAGAAGTTGCAACCCTACCTCAAAGAAATCGGTGTTCTCACCGGGTTTGCACCACATGCACCTCGCCTCGCATTCAATGCGGTCACGATCGAATATTTTTTCCGGCAAAGCGATGCTGAGCTTGAGCACCGTGTCATTCACCATGCGATCGGTGGTGATGAGCATGACGCCCTCGGGCGAAAGGTTCGCCACCCGACCCACGATGTCGCCGGTGTTCCGGTCCGCGACTTGCAGGTTATATACTAGCGACCTGCGCCTGTATTTCCGTTTTTCCTTCATGGAACCGCCCCCTGTATAATTTTAACAAACATTTGAAAATAGTATTTTTTTCGGGGATTTTCCCGGAAAAAACGGAATTGTGGGGACGATTGACGGCAAAGAGGCAGTTTGAAATTAAAGTTGTATTAAAACACCGCTTTTCTTATTGCATTGCCTTGCTTGGTTTGTAAACGAATGAAATAAATTCCCGGCGATACTTTTTGACCGGAACCCACAACGATCGAATGCCGGCCTCCCTGCAGAGGGAATCTTACAAGGGTTTTTCCTAACATGGAGGATATACAAACAGCGCCTTCCGCGTTTTCCGGCGCCGTGGTGGCTATCGTGACGCCTGACCGAGTCGAATTGCACCGGATATCGCAACCGGCAATAGCCGCGGAATTGCTTGAAGGCGCCAAAACATCCGACGGCGAATACGCTGGGGAATCGCTGAATACGAAGGCGCCGAAGAGTTGCGGAGAATGGAAACTGCCTGGAAGCGATCCGCCCACGGGAGACCAACAGGAATACGCCTTGGTTTGGCGACCGTCGCCTCTGTAAACATTAACCGACATTCGGTCGCCCACCTTAGGCTGCGGCGACGCGACGGCATTGAATTTGAGGTCCGCCCACGGTATCCTCGCCTCTAAAACAAAATCGGTGTCGATATCATTGGGGTCGTTGATGGTTCCATGAACCTTCACCTTGTAATTGATGTTTGAAGACGTCCAGCTTATATTTCCGCCGCCGCCCGCTGCGCCATAGGGCGCGCTCATGAACATATCCATGAGCGCGTTAAGACAATTGAATTCGTATTCGAAATAATTTTTACCGTCGCGGTCGGGATCAATGAAAAATTCGAGCATCTCTTCGGTGTACAGATTGCCGTCATGCGCGGCTATCGTGGCCCAAACGTCCTTATCCCGAGCGCTTATCGCCAGATATATGTTCTGCGCGTCCCAGGCCGCCTTTACCCTGGTCCCCTGAGCCAAGGCCAAACCGGAAGCGCAATCGACAAGGGAAAAGGAATCCAGTTTCGACCAGAGTTGTTCATTAAGAACGCCGTCAATTGCAATGGTTTGAGGGGCCTTTTTCAGCGTATACGTTGGAACGGCGGGAAACGACGTGGAAATAAGCAAGGCAAGAATCCACCATACTGAAAAACGCAAGGAATGCACAAGGATTTTTCTACTTTCCGACATTATTCATCACTTTACAATTCCTACTTTTTCGACGATGCAACAAGCCTCCGAGATATGATGTATTAGAAAATAGCATCCCGGCGCAAGACTTTTAAAAAAAATGAGACATGGGATTTCTCCATGAGGGGAACGGCGCCGCGAATAGCCGGATGATCTTTCCCATCTTTGAACGCGCAGTTTCTTTCCCTTGGTATCAAGAATGGACGTCCATTGAGGGAAATACCGCGAATTCAGGATATATATTTCAACAACTCCTTTACAATAAACAGATCGAATTCTTCCTTGTTCCGCCTCTCGAAAAGTCGATCCGCTTTCCACCGAGAGGCTTTCGGCCGGAACATATTCGCGTGCGCAATTGCCTTCACCCGAGGTAATAAGCCCGCCCTGTTCCGGATACCGCCGGGATTTTCCGTTCCCATCAACGAATTCGAAATAATACAAGCGGCAAACGCCGCCCCGCATTAAAACGGCCTGATAGACTCCGCGCGATGCCTTCCCCATCAAGAGCGTCATGGCGTATGGTTGTCCATCAAGAATGAGCGTCGCCGCCATCGGCGCCTTTAATGAGGGATCATAGTAATCGGCCAGAAACGTCGTTTTCCCGGTTTCACGCAAAAAATGGGCCGCCCCGGCGATAGGATTGACAACACCGGATGCGCCGCCCCCGAAATCCTGCACCCAAAAGGGATGATACTTCGCCGCCGTATTGGTCCCATACGCATATCCTGTTCCCAGTTCCTTGTATTGACCGTTCATGATGTTGTACCGGTGCCCGTCGCAGCGCATGGAATCGACGCTCCCGGTAATCCGGCACCATGACGCATCGGGGGCGGGCTGCGTTGATCCTTGCTGCGCATCCATGATCCATTGGTTCATGGTGGTGAACACGTCGGAATTACCGGCCGCGATGTTTTCTCCAAGGTTAAGACTTACCATATAGTATGAGTTGATACGCTTGTTCCATGCGGTTCCGTTGCATGACGGATGTTGCATAATACCGCAGGTATCGCCCATGTCCAGCGCGTGATCGTGCGCGGATTTATTCAGCGGCAGGCTCCAATAAAGCGGATTAACGGCGGGGTATTTCGTTGAATCCAATATCGCGTAATTACCGACGTAGGCGTCTCTATACCTTATCGGCGATATCCGACAAGCATCGGTGAGAACCAACAACTGACGTTCCTTCATGAGTGGATGGCCTTCCGTTACGTCTCCGTATCCCGCCGGCGCCGATTGAGTAAAAATAACCATGAACAGAGAGAATGCCGCGGTCATTGCCAAGAAATTCCTCATATATGTCCCCAATGTTACTAACTAAACACTGTAATTGCACTTGAGTAATGAACCCCTGCCAACAATTTCAAAACGACGTCAAATACTATATTAAAAGTATACCATTAATCCGGAAAAACCATGAAATATCTTACCGCGATCGACATTGACAATATCTACAAAATCGTTAAAATGGAATTCGGGAACTACCACATGCCCGTGGTGGAGTTGATTCAGCTTCAAACCAACGATCCATTTAAAGTGCTTGTAACGACGATTCTAAGCGCCAGAACCAAGGACGAAACAACCGCCGCGGCGGCAAAGCGGCTTTTTACCGTTGTAAAGGATTTGAAGGGTCTTGAAAAAACGCCCGTTCAGCGCATTGAAAAGCTTATTTTTCCCGTGGGTTTTTATAAGAACAAAGCGCGGTTTCTACGCCGGCTTCCCGACGCGATTGAACGGCTTTTTGACGGGGTGATTCCTCAAACCGTCGACGAACTGGTCAAACTCCCGGGCGTAGGCAGGAAAACGGCGAATTTGGTGGTTGCCGTCGCCTTTAATAAACCCGCGATATGCGTTGACGTGCACGTCCATCGAATATGCAATCGATGGGGATATATTTCAACCAAAACGCCGTTTGAAACCGAAATGAAACTTAGGGAAATTCTTCCGAAAAAATATTGGATTACATTTAATTCCTACCTGGTTTCGTTCGGGCAACACACCTGTAATCCGATACATCCCAAGTGCAACGCTTGTCCGCTATTGCCATATTGCAACAGAATCGGCGTTACAACGAAATATGAACCGGTTTCAATGAGCTAAGGAAATAATCATGAAGGAAGCGGCGTATTATACCGTGCTGGACACCACAAAAATCAAGTGCGACCTCTGTCCCCACCATTGCGTTCTTACGGAGGGGAAACGCGGCATCTGCCTTACGCGAAAAAATGAAGGAGGCCTGCTTGCATCCCTCAATTATTGCAGGCCGGTTTCGACCGCCATCGATCCCATTGAAAAAAAACCCCTCTATCATTTTTTCCCCGGATCGCGGATTTTTTCGAGCGGCCCCAACGGCTGCACATTCAAATGCCTGTTTTGCCAGAACTGCGAAATTTCCCAGGAAATCCTTCCCACACGTGAAGTATCGGCAGTGTCCTTAGCCGATGAAATCGTCCAAAGCGGCACGATTGGTGTCGCCTACACCTACTCCGAACCCTACATCTGGTTCGAAACCATCATGGAAGTCGGCCGCATCGTCAAAAACCACGGTCTGAAAAACGTCATGGTGACCAACGGCTTCATGGAACCGGCCCCGCTTAAGGAACTGTTGACCATCGTGGACGCCATGAACATCGATATTAAATCCATCCGTACGGAATTTTACAAAAAATTATGCAAGGCGAGATTGGAACCGGTCCTAAGGACCTGCGAGACCGTGAAAATAAGTTGCCATTTGGAAATCACCACCCTCATTATCCCCGGAGAAAACGATACACCCGGGGAAATAAGGGAACTTGCGGACTACGTTGCCGCGAATTTAGGCAGGGACACGCCGTTGCATTTTTCGCGGTATTTTCCCCGGTATAAAATGAACGCTCCTTCCACCGGCGCGGATACGTTATTGCATGCGTGGGAAATCGCCCGCGAAAAACTGGACTATGTTTACGTGGGCAACATGGGAACCGAGGACAAATCAAACACCTTTTGCCCTTCATGCGGCTCGCTGCTCATCAAGAGAATGGGATATTCCGTCACCTTGACGCCGGGGCTCACTTCAACCTCACCCGATCAAACGGCCTCATGTCCGGCGTGTGGATGCAAAACCAACATTTTTCTCCTCTGAATGCGGTAGTGTAATGAAGAAGTTATCCATTATTTTACCAGTATGCCATGTTTCAAGCTCTACACCGGTAATAAACTCGAACTGCTTCTCGATGCGCTCTTCCACATAGTTCGGCAACCGCATGACTCTCCCCTTACGCCCGAAATCATCGTAGTCCAGAACAAAGGCATGGAACAATGGCTGTCCCTGCAACTCTCCCGGAAACTATGCGTCTGGGCGAATTGCTCCTTCCTTTTTCCTAATTTTTTCATCGAATCACTTTTTAACCAGGCCATTGAAAACCTACCCGAGCGTTCGCCGTTCGATCCGCAAACCATGACCTGGAAAATCATGGCCGCGCTTCCCGGACTCCTGGACCGGAAGGAATTCGCTCCGCTCAAAACCTACCTTGCCGACAACAGGCAGCTCAAACTCTTCCAACTTTCCGCGCGGATCGCGGACGCCTTCGACCACTATACGCTCTACCGCCCGTTTATGGTCATGCAATGGGACCGGGGGAAAGACTCCCACTGGCAGGCCATCCTCTGGCGCACCTTGACAAAGAGTATGGCCTCGCTTCACCGCGCCCAATGCAAGGAACGACTATTCGAACTCATTGCGACGAAGAGCTACCGCTGGCCGTATCCCGCGCAACGGATTTCAATATTCGGCATTTCGTCCCTGCCGCCGTTTTACCTGGAAATAATCCACGCTCTCTCCACAATTATTGACGTGCATGTTTTCCTTTTAAATCCCTGCGCGCAGTATTGGGACGACGTGCTTTCGAGGCGGGAAATCGGAAGGATTGCCGGGAAACAAGGCAAGCGCATCGCCGCGTTCGAGGAATTGCATTGGGAGAAGGGCAACAGCCTTTTAACCTCCATGGGAGCGTACGGCAGGGATTTCTTATCGCGCCTCCATGACCTTGACGGTGAAGAATTCGCCCTCGTCGAACCGCCCGAACCGCTCTCCGCGCTCTCCCGCGTCCAATCCGATATCCTTCATCTTCGGCAACGCGGAGAACACGAAGACGCCCCGGTGGCGGCCTTGGAGCCCGGCGACGACTCGATCCAGGTCCATTCCTGCCACGGTCCGCTCCGCGAAATCGAAGTGTTGTACGACAATCTTCTTCGTCAATTTGATAAAAAACCGGGGCTTTCCCCCTCCGATATCGTGGTCATGACTCCCGACATTGAAACCTACGCGCCGTATATCCACGCCGTTTTCGGCGCGGCCGAAAACGAGTCGTTGCGCATTCCGTATAGCGTCGCGGACCGCGGCCTTGGCGCGGACAACCCCGTTATAGCCGCCTTTCTTGAGATCATTTCCATCGCGCAAGGCAGGTTCACGGCAAACGAGGTTTTGTCCTTGCTTGAGGCCCGACCCTTGCGTGAAGCCTTTCGCATTACCGAAGCCGATCTCGGCGCCGTCCGTTCGTGGGTTCGCGACGCCAATATTCGCTGGGGTCTTGATGAATCGAACCGGGCTGAATTCGATGTGCCGGTTTTTTCCGAAAACACCTGGAAATCCGGAATCGACCGGATGCTCCTGGGATATGCGATGTCGGGAAACGACCGGCCGCCCTTCAAGGGCATACTTCCGTTCGAGACCATTGAGGCCGGTCAAGCGGATCTGCTCGCTTGTTTCCTGGATTTCATGGGATGTTTGATCGATCTGCGCGCCGCGCTCGCTCGCCCCAAGCCTATGAATGAATGGACGTCGTTTTTTTTAACCATGGCGGACCGTTTATTCCCGGATACCGACGAAAACGCGGCCGGCGTGAAAACCATTCGCGACGCGATCGACGAATGCGCACACTCCGCGGACACTGCCGGATTCACCGGCGACCTCGACGGCGAGGTATTTCTCGGCCGCCTCGAATCGATATTGACGAAATCGATATCGCGCTCCGGGTTCCTCCAGGGCGCCGTAACCTTTTGCGAAATGCTCCCCATGCGAAGCATCCCTTTTAGCGTGATATGCCTGCTGGGCATGGATGACGCGGTTTTCCCGCGTACGCCTCCCCATACCGGTTGGGATCTGATGGCCGAAAGCCCGCAAAAAGGGGACCGGTCCCTGGAAAAAGAAGACCGCTATATCTTTTTAGAGGCCCTTCTTTCGGCTCGCAGCGTACTGTATATCAGCTATAGGGGCCAGGACATACGGGATAACTCATCGCGTCAACCTTCCGTAGTCGTGTCTGAATTATTAGATTATCTCGATCGCGGATTCTTTGTTCCCAAAGCCTCCAATAGTCACATCGATTCCGCCCCATCGGCAATGCCGGTTTCAACCATGGGAAACCTCCCGGCGAGCGGCAGTATCGTCTTCCGTCATCGGTTGCAGGCGTTCAGTCCGAATTATTTTCTTCCCGAAGCCCGACTTTTCAGTTACTCCGAGGAAAATCACCGCGCCGCGGAAATGAATTCGCATCCCGATAAAAATCCGGTTATTTTTTTCCCCGCACCCCTTGAAGCGCCCTCTGAGGAATGGCACAGCGTCGACATCGTTGACCTATGCGCGTTCTTCGTTCATCCGGCCAAGTTTCTTCTTCGCAAACGGCTTGGAATACGTTTGCCCGACATTACCGAATCACTTCAAGATAGGGAGCCTTTTTTTATAGAAGGAATTGACGGCTATCGCATCGGGCTGGAATTGGTGCGACGGCTGCTTGGAAAGGAAAGCCGGGAATCGTGCTATGAAACATTGAAGGCGGAGTCGCTTTTACCGCATGGAAACGCCGGAGCGTGCGCGTTTAACGGGTTGGCGGACGAGGCCCGTGTTTTCGTTGACCGGATCAACTCCATAACCGAAACCGGGGAATTGACCCCCGTTCGCGTTGAAGGCCGATTGGACCGTTTTTCAATCGCGGGCGGTATTGAACAGTGCGGCCCGCAAGGGCTTTTCATGTATCGTTTCGCGCAAGTAAAACCGAGGGACATGCTGCAATTCTGGATACAAACCACTATCCTTTCCGCGTTCGGCGAGCCCGCGCAAGCCCAAAACAACATGCTGTTGGCCCGAGACGGATGCTGGCGGCTTCCCCGGCTCGATAATGCCGCCGCGGTCCTGCTATTACTGCTTGACGCGTATTGGGAAGGTCTGCGCGCCCCGCTGCATTTTTTTCCAAAAGCATCCTGGGCCTATGCGGAAAACATCGTTAAAAAAAATAAAGCGCCCAATGAGGCCTTGCATGAAGCTCGAAAGATATGGATAGGTGACGAGTACGCACAAGGAGAAATCAGGGATCCCTATTTCGCTCTTTGTTTTTCATCTTCGCCCGAAAGTCCCCTGGATGATGATTTTAAAAAATCGTCACTGGATATTTATCAACCGTTCATAGAATGTGTACGGGAGCCATGACGGATACCGCTGAATTCAACATCCTCGAATCGCCCCTTGACGGCCGTAACCTCATCGAAGCAAGCGCCGGTACGGGGAAAACATACGCTATTTCCCGTATCTTTTTACGATTAGTCCTGGAAAAACGCTACGACATCAATAAAATACTCACCGTTACATTTACCGAGGCCGCCACGGAGGAACTCAGGCGAAGAATCCGGTCGATTTTTTACGAGGCGAAACTCGCCTTCGAGACCGGCGACGCCATGGACCCGCTGCTGCGCGCACTCCTCGCGCGGTGCGAAAAATCAATCGCCCTGGAAAGACTCAACACGGCCCTGTACGACTTCGACAAAGCGGCCATCCATACCATTCATGGATTTTGCCGGAAATTCCTCCACGAAAACGCCTTCGAATGCAATCAGACTTTCGACGCCCGGTTCATTACCGATCAATCGGAGCTTTTCCAGGAAATCGCCGACGATTTTTGGCGAACGCATTTTTTCAAGGCTTCCCCGGTGTTCCTGTCGTATGCGCTTGAGAAAAACATAACGCCCAAGACCTTGCTCGATCCCCTCCGGCGATTCACCGCGCATCAGGGACTCATGATAACTCCATTGACCGGCGACGTCGACACGGGATCGTTGGAACGGGATTTTTTAATCGCGGTAAGGCAGTGCGGGGAGGCGTGGAACGCCTGCCGTCGGGAAATCGAGGCCTTGCTGAGTCCGTCGCGCCTTGACGGTAGAAAATACCGCGCGGACACGTGCGCGCGGCTGTCGGCCGATGTAGACGCATTAATCAAGGCCACCTCCCCGGGGCCCGGGCTTTTCGCCGACTTCGGGAAATTAACATGCTGCGTGATCGCCGCATCGGGCAAAAAAGGCGTCCCCCCGGTCAAACACGCGTTTTTCGACCTTTGCGAATCGTTGGAACAACAGGCAGCCGCTCTACGCGCGGCCTTCGACGAACGCCTCCTTTTCCTTCAATCGCGATTTATAGCGTACGCGTCCGACGAACTCGCCGTGCGAAAGGAACGGCGCAACGTCCTCTATTTCGACGATCTCCTTATAAAAGTTTCAAAGGCCCTGCAATCCAATGGCGCCGGTATTGCCGTCCGCGGCGGATTTCAAGCCGCGCTTATTGATGAATTTCAGGACACCGATCCGGTTCAGTATGCGATTTTCGACACGCTGTTTCCAAAGGGGTCGGTTCTTTTCATCATCGGCGACCCCAAGCAGGCCATTTACAGTTTTCGCGGCGCCGATATCTTCGCCTATCTCAAGGCATCGCAACGCGTGGATCGCCGCTATACCTTGTCCGTTAATTTTCGTTCCGATAAAAACCTGGTAAACGCCGTTAATGCTTTGTTCGATCATCGCCCATCACCCTTCGTGTATGATGCCATCACCTATCGCCGCGTTTCCGCGAGCGCGCGGCACGATCACGGATTTCCCTCCACTACCATGGATTCACACCCGTTCAAATTCTGGGTCCTTACCCGCGATAATCACGAAAAAACCGTGGAACCGATATCCATAGCCTCGGCCCGTCTAAAAATCAGCGATGCCGTATCCTGGGAAATATCGCGACTGCTCTCCTCTCATTCCACTACCTCCCCTGCGACGCCGCGTATTCATCCTTCGCACATAGCCGTTTTGGTGCGAAAGAACAAGGAAGCGATCATTATTCGTGACGCTCTTGTCAATAATGGAATTCCGGCGATCATTGAAAGCGCCGGGAACGTATTCGACGAACCGGAAGCCGTTGAATTATACCGGTTGCTCGCCGCGCTGCTCGATTGCGCGAACCCGGAGCTTTGCAAAGCCGCGTTGTCGACGTTTTTTTTCGGCCTTAACGCCGGGGAAATTCTTTCCGCGTACTCCGGCGGCCCGCAATGGGAACGACGAATGGCCGAACTGTACGAGTATCACGAACTTTGGAATAACCACGGCTTCATCCGCATGATACGCTCGCTCATGGTTCGCGAAAAAGTCCGCGGCCGCGTCCTGAGCCGACCGGGCGGCGAACGGATCGTGACCAATATCCTGCATCTGATCGAACTTCTTCATGCCGAGGCGTCGCGGCGGCGCCTTAGCCCGCGTTGTCTGTGTTCGTGGCTTTCAACGAAAATAGGCCTGGCGCCGTCAGCGGTATCCGATGAAGAAATGATGAGGCTTGAAAGCGACGAAAACGCGGTACGCGTCATGACGATCCATAAGAGCAAGGGATTGGAGTATCCCATAGTGTTCTGCCCTTTTTCGTGGACCGGCTCCGAAACTCCTCGCGGCAAAAAAAACGCGCCGCTGTTTTTTCATGATCCCGATAACGGCGATTCGCCTACGCTGGCGCTGTCTCCCGAAACGATCGACGCCAACCGCGCCGTCGCGGAGCTGGAAGCGCTGGCCGAGAATATCCGTCTTCTGTATGTTAGCGTGACCCGCGCCAAATTCCGATGCTATTGCGCATGGGGAATGATTTCCTCGGCGGAAACCTCGGCAATGGCCTATTTACTGGGCGGCGACGCTGCCCGGACCCAGACGGTACGGGAGCTTGGGGCGTCCTTCAAGGGTATGACCGACGCGTCGATCATGGCGATGCTCGCTCCCTTGGCGCGTTTATCAAACAATACCGTTGAAATAGTTCCCCTAGCCGCACGGAACGCCGTATCCGCGATCCCGCAATGGGAAATTACCCCGGCGCTCCACTTCGTGCGGTTGACGACTCCACTGCCGGCCCCGTGGACCATCGCCAGCTTTTCTTCACTTACGCGCCTCCGTCCCGCTTCGGCCGAAGGCGAAGACGACGCCCCGGAGGAGCACGACGCCGAAAACGATTCGGGACCGCGTCCGGGCGTCGAAACGAATTTGCATGGATTTCCACGAGGCGCGCGCACGGGATTGTTTTTTCACGCCGTCCTGGAGCATCTTGATTTTACAAAATCAGATTCCGATGAAACCGAGCTGCTTCTCGACCGCCAATTGCATGAATACGGATTTTCCGCCGCATGGCGCGAACCGCTACGGCGCATGGTAAAGGATCTTGTTTCACTGCGGCTTGGACCCGCTGGGCGTTTTTCACTTGCCATGGTTTCTCCAAACTCGTGCGTGCGGGAGATGGAATTTCATTTTCCCCTCCGGCGGATCGCCCCCGCCGGATTCGACGTGTTATTGACAAACGGCACGAGCTCCGAAAAAGCTCCCTTCGGCCGGTTGGAATTCTCCCCGGTCCGCGGATTCATGAAAGGGTTTATCGACTGCATCGTAGAGCATGACGGCCTCTTTTATCTCATCGATTGGAAATCCAATTATCTGGGAAGCACCTTCGAGGACTACGAATCGTCATCTCTTGAAAAAGTCATGGCTCGCGAGCGCTATAGCCTTCAATACCATATTTATCTGGCCGCCTTAAACGAATATCTATCGATTCGCCTCCCGAACTATCGTTATGAGGAACATTTCGGCGGTGTCTTCTATATTTTTTTACGGGGCATCTCGGCGCGAGGCGCCGGAAACGGCATATTTTTCCGGAAACCAACCGAGTCAACGATCCGCCTTTTGAGCGAAACGCTCATAGACAGGGAACATGGAAACAATCGCGACTAAGGCCATGGGCCATCTTGACATCGGCGGGCATTTCGCGCGGTTCCTGCTCGGGATTGCTCAAAGTCAAGATCCCTTACTGGAGCTTGCCGCGCGGTTCACGGCCTCGGCTGTGCAAAATGGCCATGTATGCGCCGACCTGTCGCGCGTCGCTGATTTCCCATCGTTTTTTCAAAACGACGATACCCCGTCCATTTCGTATCCGAACGTACGGGATTGGATCGAGGCGCTCATTAAATCGCCGGTTGTCGGGGCGCCCGGCGATTATCGTCCGCTGATTCTTGACGGATCGCGACTATACCTTCATCGGTATTGGCAGTACGAACAAACGCTCGCCTCCGCGATCCTGGAACGCGCCCGATCAACGAACATTCCCCGCGATCCGGCTCTCTTTTCCTCCCTTGCCGGCCGGGCTTTTCCATTCGGCCGAGGCGATGACGATCCTCTCGGCAAAGCGCTTTATACGGCTGGAATGAAAAATCTGCTTGTCATTTCAGGAGGACCGGGCACCGGAAAAACCACGGCGGCGGTTACGATCATTTCGTTATTGCTTGAGCTTTCGGGGGAAGCCCCATGCAGGATCGTCTTGACCGCTCCAACGGGGAAAGCCGCCGCGCGGCTTAAGCAGTCAATACGTCTGGCGTGCGCTGAACCGGGAATCCCCGAAGCCATGAAAAACCGTTTCCCGATGGAATCCTCCACCATTCACCGGCTCCTGGGGGTTATTCCAAATTCCACGCACTTCAAATACAATTCCAAAAATCCTCTCCCCTACGATGTCATCGTCATCGACGAGGCGTCCATGGCCGACATCGCGCTCATGACCAAGTTTCTTTCCGCCATCCCTCCCCATACGAAAGTCATTATCCTCGGCGACAAGGACCAACTCGCTTCAGTTGACGCCGGAGCAGTGCTAGGCGACATCTGCGACAGCGGGAAAAAGCACCGTAATACTCCCGAGTTTGCAGACGCGGTTGCATCAATGTTTCCAGGCGTAAGCTTGCCGTCGGACTCCTCCGAACCTTTTTTGGCCGATAGCATCGTCGAATTAACGACGAATTACCGTTTTAAGGAAAATTCAGGCATTGGAAGCGTTGCCCACGCGATCAAGGAAGGCCGCGCGGAGGACTCCCGGTATATCCTTGACAATAACGATTACGACGACATCCGCCGTCATGGTTTGCCCTCAGCCGAATCCCTGCAGAGCGCCCTTCACCCGACGATCGTGAACGGATACGCGCGCTATCGCGGGGAAAACGACCCCGGCAAGGCCATCGACCTTTTCAATACGTTTCGTCTGCTGTGCGCCGTAAAAAACGGGCCCTTCGGGGTTGCGGGGATCAACGCGGCCATCGAACGCATTCTTGCGCGCGAAGGACTGATACGGCCGATTTCCCCGTGGTATCCTGGAAGGCCGGTCATGATCGTGGCCAATGATTATAACCTCGGGCTGTTTAACGGCGACATCGGCATAACGCTCCCGGATAGGGCCGCGGGTAACGAACTCAAGGTTTTTTTCCCAGGAGTCGCGGAGGGAGAATTCAGGTCTTTCCCACCGCTCAGATTGCCGCCCCACGAAACCGTATTCGCCATGACGGTTCATAAGGCCCAGGGGTCGGAGTTCGACCATGTCGCGCTTGTCTTGCCGCCCGTTTTTACGCCCGTTCTTTCGCGCGAATTACTTTACACCGGAATCACGCGCGCGCGCTCAAAATGCGATATTTGGTGTTCGATGGAAATATTTATGCGGTCCGTGGAAAACAGGACCGTGAGAATGTCGGGCTTGCGGGATACATTGTGGAAGCCTGAGGGAAAAAGTCCCTTGACGGAAGGCCCATAAAATTTTAACGCGAATCGCTTTGCTTGACCAATTGAGCGTCCCCTACATCACTCCTTGACCCATTTTACAAGCACGTCGATAATCTTCTGCGCCTGTTCCTTGCTGGAGATGTTGAACTTGGACCTTTGCCAATACTCGTCATTGCGCTTCTGATACCTTCGGATGGTGAAAAGAATCGGGCCGTAGTCGTTTTTGTTCTTGTCCCATTGTTGATACTTGAACATAATGGTCGTCCAGGTCCCTTTTGACAAGACCTCCTTCTCAAGTTCCTTAACGACGAGAACGCCTTCCTCTTCGTAATTGACCGTGATTTCGCTGATGTCGGATGCCATAGGACCTCTTTTTTTGATTGTTGACCAAGGTTGATACCATTAAAATATCAATTCGGCATGCCCGTATGCCATTATTATTTTATCGAAAGAAAAGAAAGGGCCGAAAAGGCGGGAAATTCAACCGGAAGAATCCTATCGAAAAACGGCTACTTAAAGAGCGCGACGAAATTAAAAAGCGCATGCGATATCATTATAAAGGTAAATATCATGCACGCCACGCCAAGGGCGGAGAGGAGCAGGTTCATGGCTCTGCGCTTCATGCGCGCTTCGGGCCGGCGGCGGTCTGAAACCACGTGGGGTGACACTACGTAAGTTCTGCTTGTCATATATCCCTCCTCGATATTTCGGAGTGCTCAATACATCGCTTCACTCAGGGTTAGTCTCGATGGTTCCGGAGTTACCATCGACCTTGGAAATAATCGTCGCGTTTACGACTATCGGTCGGACCTTACGACATCCTTCAAATAATTTAGGTAGTATAGGGTTTTTGCCGCTATTATGACGAAATTCTTCGGATTTTTGATTGTTGGAACCAGCGCTATTCATAAACCTCCCTTACTTTTGGATATTATCTTTCGCGGCTATACATATCATCCCGACGTTTTACTTGAATCCATCCTTTTTTAACCATCAGTAAAAAACCGAAGCCGAAAAAATAAAACGGCACGAAGAAGGGAATCATCTGCGCCATCGACATCGAACCCGAACCCAACTTTTCGGGAATTGATCCCGCGGTATCGGTTAACTTTTCCATGGCCGTTTTAACGAAACTCGCGTACGGAATAACGGACATGTTCATGTTTGAATACGCTTGGAAGCGCGCAGTATTATTATTCGACGCGTCGCTCACATTGCTGAAGGCAATACAAACAGCGACTATCGTCACGGCTTGAAATCCTATGCTTGATCCGCGTTTTATTTTCATGATTGCCCCTTCCTTTTGATTTTAAGGAAGAAAATGCAACAACCATGCCAGCCCTTTTTTCAGGTTTTTTTGGGGAATTTTTAAATAAAATCAACTTTTAGCCTGATGAGTCAATGCAAAATGCATAGTAAAATGCGGGATGCATGAAATGAAGAAGTAATGGGAAGCTAATTCCGCGGATCCTTGCCTTTAAACCGTCTGCTTAAAGTGGATTGGGCCACACCAAGAAGCTGGGACGCAAGTGTTTGGTTTCCGCCCGTCCTCTGCATTGCCTCAGCAATGATGAATTCTTCAACTTCCTTTAAAGTGGGAAATGAACCTTTTTGCGAAAGCAATTGAGATGGCATCGGACCGCTGACGGCCGTGAGACTTCCGGCGCCCTGACTTCGCACGTAGTCGCGGAAAAATTCCGCATCCAAGGTGTCGGATGAACACCTGCTTATCGCATCGAACGCCAGGCTTTGCAACTCGCGAACATTTCCCGGAAACTCGTAGGCCGAGAGTATTTCCGGCAATTCAAAAGGGATTCGCGGCTGCGGTTTTTGGAGCGATTTCGCGGCGATTTCGGCGAAATGGTCTAGCAACAGGGGAATATCGTCTTTGCGTTGACGCAGCGGCGGTATGTGAATGAAATGGGTTTTAAGCCTGAAAAAAAGATCCTTCCGGAACTCCCCGGACTTCATACGATTCTGAAGATCCTCGTTGGTCACGGCCACCACCACGGCGTTCGACGTTTTAAGAATATCGGAACCGAGCTGATAATAGTCGCCTTCCTGAAGCAGGCGCAGCAGCTTTATCTGCGACTGTTGGCCCAATGATCCTATCTCGTCGAGAAACAAAGTTCCGTCGGTCGCCTTTTCGATGAGACCTTGCCGCGGCGCATCCGCGCCGGTGAAAGCGCCCTTGCGATGACCGAAAAGGGTGTCGGAAAAAACCGTATCGTCCAGACCGGCCGCGTTGATGGCGACAAGCGCGCCTTTGCGCCGGCTCATGACGTGGATCGCCCGCGCGAAAAGTTCCTTTCCCACGCCGCTTTCGCCCGTGACAAGTACGGGCCTCGGACTGACCGCGAATGCCTCTATATACCGGAACAAGGACTTCATGGCGGGATTCATGGTCACGATATCCGAAAACACCTCGGGGTTCTTCAATTCCCCGTCGAGCACCTTACTTGTCAACCGCGTATTTTCCTGCTGGAGTTCACGGATGCGCAACGCGTTCTTCACGCCCGATACGAGCCGGCTATCCTCCACCGGCTTTACCATATAATCAAGAGCGCCCAATTTCATGCATTCGACGGCGGTGGAAACTTTGTTGGACCCCGTGATGACGATCATGGGAAGGTCCGGATACAGTTCCTTGATGCTCGGCAGCAATTCCTGGCCCGTTATATGCGGCATGAAAAGATCGAGGATGATGGCGGAAAACGGCCGACTGCCAAGCATGGCGACGACCTCGCGGCTGTCGTTGCACAGAACGATATTATTGATCCTGCTCGTGATAAGGTTGAGCCGGTACGCTTCGAGCACGTCCGGCTCATCATCCACGATCAATATCGGTTCTTCGGGATACTTCCGGATTTCCATTGCCTTCGGTCCTTAAGCCTAACATACGAAATATCCACCCGAATCGCGTGGATATTTCGTAGAGACCGCTTTAAATTACTATTTTGTAACCGGGCAAAGCGGTAAAATGGTTTTTCCGTAGACTTCGTTGAGCACCTGGGCAATGCCGGTATAGATCGCGGAAGCGCCGCACACGATGCCTTCGTACCCGGTAAAATGCTTTAAAGCCGTGTTTCCCGTATAATCTCCAAGAGCAAGCAGGAAAAAAAGCACGGTAAGCGATCCGAACACGAATTGCAGCGCCACGTTGAGTCGAAGGGTGCCGATGAACATGAGAAGCGTGAATATTCCCCACATCACCAGATAGCATATCATTCCCGCGTTCGATGATTTGTCGACCCACCCGAGTTTAGGCATGACGATCAAAGCAACGAGCGTCAACCAAAACGCCCCATACGAAGTGAAGGCGACCATCCCGAAGGTATTCTTTTTCTTCCATTCCATTACTCCGGCTATTATTTGACTTATTCCACCATAAAATATTCCCATCGCGAGAATCATGGAATTCATTTCGTAAAAACCCGCGTTATGAATATTGAGGAGCACCGTCGTCATGCCGAAGCCGAACAATCCGAGCGGCGCGGGATTCGCCGTGGTATCCCTGATTTCCATGCTGGTCGTGTCGTTCATAACTCATCTCCTTGTAAACTAAGTTTTTTTTATGTAGACCTCTCCCCATCACCGGGAAGTTGGGGAGAGGTTGCATGTTTGCGGTTACGAAGATTCGCCGTGAGGTTACTGCCGGTTCTTGACCAACGAATCCACCACGCCCGGATCGGCGAGCGTCGTGACGTCTCCCAGATTGCCCACGTCGTTCTCGGCGATCTTGCGCAGAATCCTGCGCATGATTTTTCCGGAACGCGTTTTGGGAAGCCCGGGCGCGAACTGGATCTTGTCGGGAACGGCGATGGGGCCGATCTCCTTGCGCACGTGCTGCATCAATTCCTTTTTAAGCTCCTCGCTTTCCGGCACATGTTCCACCAGGGTCACGAACGCGTAGAGCCCCTGGCCTTTGATATCGTGCGGCATGGGAGCGACCGCGGCCTCGGCCACCTTGGGATGGCTTACCAGCGCGCTTTCCACTTCCGCGGTGCCGATGCGGTGGCCCGACACGTTTACCACGTCGTCAATGCGGCCCATGAGCCAATAGTCGCCCTCCTCATCCACGCGGCAGCCGTCTCCGGTGAAATACAGATCGGGATACAGGGTGAAATACGTGTCGATGAACCTGCCGTGATCGCCCCACATGGTACGCATCATTCCGGGCCACGGCCTCTTGAGGCAGAGTTTCCCGCCTTCATTGGTGTCGCATTTCGAACCGTCGTCGCGAAGAACCACCGGATCAACCCCGAAAAACGGCCGGTTGGCGCTGCCGGGTTTCAAGGTATGCGCGCCCGGCAGCGGAGTGATGAGAATGCCGCCGGTTTCGGTCTGCCACCAGGTATCGACGATGGGACAATTTTTATGACCGATGTTTTCATAATACCAGATCCAGGCCTCGGGATTGATGGGCTCCCCTACGCTGCCCAAGACCCGCAACGAGTCCAGTTTGTACTTTCGAGGCCACTCGTCTCCCAGGCGCATGAGCGAGCGGATGGCCGTGGGCGCGGTATAGAACACCGTTACTTTGAACTTGTCAACAACATGCCAGAACCGCCCGGCGTCGGGATACGTCGGCACGCCTTCGAACATGAGGGACGTGGCGCCGTTGCACAGCGGCCCGTAAACGATGTAGCTGTGGCCCGTCACCCAGCCGATATCGGCCGTGCACCAATAGACGTCGTCGTCGTGGACGTTGAAAATGAACTTATGCGAAAGCGCCGTATGCAGCAGATATCCTCCCGTGCTGTGGACGACTCCCTTGGGTTTTCCCGTCGATCCCGAAGTATACAGAATGAACAGGACGTCCTCGGCGTTCATGGGTTCGGGTTTGCAATCGGCGGAAGCCCCTGCCATCGCGTCGGCGTACCAAACGTCCCTTCCGGCCTGCATGGCGCAGGGGTCCTCGGTCACCTTGACAACGATCACGGACGCGATGCTTGGGCAGCTCTTAAGGGCTTCATCGGCGATTTCCTTGAGCTTGATGTGCTTGCCCGAGCGCAGCGAAACATTTGACGTGATGAGCATTTTGCAAGCGGAATCGTTGATCCTGCCCTTGAGCGAATCCGCGCTGAATCCGCCGAAAACGATGGAATGTATGGCGCCGATGCGGGTGCAGGCGAGCATGGCGATGGGCAGTTCGGGAATCATGGGCATGTAAATGGAGACCCGGTCGCCTTTTTTTATGCCTTTTGATTTTAGAACATTGGCGAATTTGCACACTTCCGCGTGCAATTGCTTATAGGTATATTTACGTACGTTGTTTTCATCCTCTCCCTGGAACAGTATCGCCACCTTGTCGGCCGTGGGCGTGTTGAGATGGCGATCGAGGCAATTGTAGGAAACGTTCAATTCTCCATCCGCGAACCAGCGGTGCTCTATTTTGCGGTTTTTCGTGTCCCAGGTATACTCCAGTCCCTTCGTGGGGTCCTTAAACCACGAAAGCGATTTCGCCTGATCAAGCCAGAATGCATCGGGCTCATTGAGCGATTTCTCCCACATCTTTCGATACTGCTCTAAACTGTTGACATACGCATTTGATTGAACATGCTGCATTGGAGGAAATTTCCGTGTCTCCACCATCAACGATTGCATGCCTTTTGCACCAGCCGCCATAGCTCTACTCCCTTCGTTTAAATGTTTATTTTGTTCCTGCAACAACACTACATTTCGTCAGGAAAAAGCCCTATGTATTGGTAATATAAATTTTAAAATCATACTTATGTACTGTTTTTCACATTTTAATTTTTATTTAAAAATTCCCGGTGGAGCTTGATACTGCAAAAATAAAATAGTATTTTAGAAAACCACATTTTTCGGGGTGTGGCGCAGCCCGGCTAGCGTACCTGAATGGGGTTCAGGTGGTCGTAGGTTCAAATCCTATCACCCCGACCATACAAAGAAAAAGCCCACGTTTTAGCGGGCTTTTTCTATTTATGCTGATCGGTGAGCTATGACCCCGGCCTACAGCCACCACTCTCCGATTGGAGAGGGGAAAATACACAGCTACTTCTTTTTAATGGTCTTCCTGGTTATTATATACGCGCTTGTGGATTTAAGATTAAAATTCCGGTAGGAACACGCCGCAACCACACGACCCGGTCTATTGAAGGGGACGTTTATCAGAAACATGGTTATCGTGCCGTTCCCGCGGGTACTATAACAAGGGCCGTTGAGGGAATCTCCCTCGGCAAGGACCGTGTCCGGCGGCAAACAGGCGAATGTGCCGGTACTTGACGATAACCGTATTTCCTGATCCGAAATGGGCACGCCGTCCTTATCGCACAGGGTCGCATCCACCCTGACCTGCCCAAAACGGTCTTCCATGGGAACCGGCCGCACGGTCGTCTTGACGAACAAGGAGCACGAGGTCGAAACGGTGGTTTCCGCGGCCGGTTCGTCTTGAGTAAAGGCGTAGGAGGCGGAAAGAAGCAAAAATAAAAATAGACGGTTCATTGAAAACATCCCCTTTCGTGGAAAACGAACACCCGAACACGATCTACGAGATTGACAGGATGGACAGGATTAATACCAATACCTGAAAACGATTTCAAAGATTTAAACGATGGACACCGATCTGTACTTTTTATGTCCGCCAACAACTCGGTTATTGTTGCTGTCGATGTATAAAACAAAAAAATCCCCTTCTACTTCAATGGTTCCCGGGTTCTTATAGTGATCGGGAAAACCATCCCCGAAAAGCCGTTTATCCTCATTAAAACTATCGGTTGTATCGTTGAGCCGATGTTCGTAACGCATAGTATAGCAGGGAAATGCGTCCTCCGATGGCGCTGGGCTCAATCCGACAAGGAGCATTTCACGCGGAATGGCTATGTTCGCGTTTGAAACGATCGACAATGCCTGGGCCGCATTGATGGGTGGACATGCGGTGCATTCTTTCCGAAACGAGTCTTCCTGCCAGCGAAACACCTGATGTTCCGCGTCCATACTCACATCAATACTTATTGATGATATTTTTTCGAACACTCTCATGTTCCATGCATCCGGCCGTTCTTTTTGAGTCTCAAACCGTAGCGTCCGGTTACTGCCGAACCACGCGGAGATGTTACGCTCCAAGGATTCTCTGAGCGTTTCTATTCGTTTTGGATATTCGTTGACGCCGGCAGGAAGGAGAAAAGAGATTTCATTAAGCGTGTCGCCCGTTTCCTTAATGAGACATTTTATAGCCGCGCCGTCGCATAGATACTCGCTTGCGGAATCAATCGGATCCCCAGGCATATAAATATATTGGGCCGAAATGTTTCGCGGATTAATAAGAATTCCCTGTTGCCTAAGAAAATGAGAAAACCCTGATGGCGGCGTCCAGTTTTTTTCATCATAAACGAAGACAATTGAATAACCTTTCTTATTGTCAATGCCTACGTGCATGGTCATGACGGGCGCCATGACATTGATACCGGCGTATAGCATTCGATTCTTCAGCATATCGTCAAATCCGTCATATTCTTTTTGAACGATAAACTGAACGTGGCGTCGCGGATACCACGAGGGCGCCACTCGGTCAAGATACTCGATCATGTATGATCGAGCCAAGTCCTTTTTTTCCTCGTTCACTGGCCCGTCCCTCCGCTGTTTTATTTACACTTAAAACAATTCTTCAACCAGATTTCGTGGGGAAGCCCGTCCCAGTCGATGCCGACCGGCTTCGTTTTAGTCCAAAAAAACGGCAACATCCGAAGCCGGTCGCGTAGTTTCGAAAGATCTATTGATGTTATCAATTTGTGTTTTGAATTATAAAAAAGCAATTCCTGGTTTTTCATTGAATCGTACGGAAAGGCGATGTACCGCACCGCGCAAGGCATTTTAAAAATGCTCATCGGCCCCTGCAATGCCATAGTATCGCCGCCTTCCTTCATCCGAACGACGGAGATTCCAGAGGCCTGACATATCGTCATGTAGCAGAGTGTTGAGGATCTTTTGTTCGCGAAAACGGTCTCATTGTCAAGTAATTGATCCTCAGGCTTATTTGCCGCGTCAGCGGCTTTTACGATGAAAATAAAATTATTTTGGACGGATACCCGAAGATACCGTTGGTCCGAAGAATCGCCACTTGATCGCGCCGCTGAGGCGATTACGGTGATATACAAAAGCGATACAAACCATGCTGTTTTCATTTCCACCCCTATGCCATGTCCCCGAGTTCGGTTAATAAAATAATTATTAGTCAATCAATATACACGGAATATTTAGCATGCTCGCCTTAGCTGCTGTAATCATAACGGATGACTCGCCCGTCCATCGTGCTTGTCATTTCATAAAAACGCATGATGTTTTCCTCATAATAACGGCAGACCCATACGAGCGTGTCATCATACTCCTTCTCCGTCGCGGAATCATCGGCCCGTTCCACTTCCATGATTCGCTTTTCCAGACAATCGAGTATCGCGGCGTCTGGAATACCGTAGTGAGACCTTTGTGTTTCAAAAAAAGTCAACGCTTGGCTAAATCGCATAAAGAATTCCTAGTAAACCACATTTTTCGTGGATCGTTCCTCTGTTATTTCCCGAATATTCTCGGACGTTGGCTTAGATAAGGCGCCTTTATATCGTTAAAAGCATCGGAAACCTTGTCCGGGTCCATGGAGTAAAACTCCATCCATCGCGCATAAAAAGCCTTGGCAAAATTGCATCCGTTGGCCATTCCAACGGGAACCGCCCAACCAATGTACCATCGCGTTCCTTTGTCAAGCCATTTTTTCGGAAATACATCGGTTATAGCCGTAAGGCAGCAGCTTGCGAATAAAAGGACCTTCGGAGAACGTTCGAGACTTTTTACATCGCCCGCCTCAACGTTTTCCCCTTCCGCGCAACAAATAAATCCGACCGCATTCGTATTGTTTTTGCAATCCGGGCAATACCATTCATATACACCATCAGCGCCCAAGGTCTTGCTTTTTTTCAGCCATACATTGGTAAGGAAGTGCTTCGTACAATAGGCCATGCCATGGGAGTCTTGATGATGAAGAAATAAATTACGCGCCATGAGTTTTTTGAAAAAACCAACAGTCACTTTTTCACCGGTCCCGGAATACGATTCAACTTCATGACCCGTTTTCAGGACCGTATCAGCAATTGCTTCGATCGAGGGGGCTTGAGCGCCCAGATATGCTATCAACCACGGGCCCTCGGTGCCTGCCAAGCTACCGTCGGGATTTGAGATTACCCCGTCATGGTGCTTCAGTTGCAGCATGGTTGCGGCTTCCTGCTTTACCGATTTAAGCATTCCTCCGATGGACAATTGATAGTAATACTGCGTTCGTTTATAATCATATATCGATCCGTGCCACGGGAAACTGTACTCCGGCTCATTCCCCTTTTTGTCCACAAGTTTGTCATGGGAGATTTTAAAATCCGTGAGCTTTTGAATGCTGATAGGGTCCACACCTTTGCCGTATTGAAATATTTCAACAATCGCTTTCGTATCGTCCGGGATTCCCTTGGTCGAAACTTTCAATGTCGTCTTCATCTCGGGTTTATCCTTATCATCCGAGGCGACCGCGGTAGCGGGGTCCCACTCCATTTTTACAATACCGCCGACGATGAAGAATTCCCATGGCGCGTCCCACGTTTCCACGTCACCGGAACAATCGGCGCGAATCCCATCCTTTCCCGCCGCGTTCTTATAGTCCTTCGACAGCCATTTCTCCGGCAATCGTACGAACTGTTCCGGTTTTTCCTTATCGGCTTCCTTAACGTAGGTTCCCGCTTCCTTGTCAAGGAACAACGCACCTCCTGGGTTGGCGATGTTGAAATAAAGGTCGGGGTTGTCTTCGTCTTTCGCAAAGACGGGTAAATAGGCTTTCCCTTCTTTCAGAATGCAAGTAACCGCTTGCAGGTCGTCCTTGGAAAAAGTGTCTTTATCGTAAAGGGAAACGCAAAGTCCCTCGGGCATTTGAGCGAAATCATCCGCGGAATCCTTATAGTATTTCAGCGAAAGGAACACCTTTATATCCTCGAGATCGAAGCGCCATGGCGCATCCTCCGTTCCCTCGCCTTCGCCCGTATAATTTTCAAGGTATCCTTTTTGGCCGTCGGACGCGGTCTTTGTGCGCGAATCAATCGCTTCGGGCAGGGCGATGAAGGGGAAAAGAGACGGGTTTTCGATTGAGTCAACCAATTCATTGGTCTCAAGATTAATGTATTTTTTCGCCGTTTGAAGAATGAAATACAAATCGGGTTTTTCCTCGTCCTTCTTCCGTATTTTCAGGCATACCGGCCCCTCTCCGTCAGTATCGGCCTCGGCTTGAAAGTCGTCGGCGGACAAAGTGTCGTGGTCTAACATTCGCACGGTGATCCCGCCCGGCATGGCGCAAAACCGTTCATCCCCTTCCTTAAGCGGGTTGAAATACCGCAGATCGAGATAAAACACGCATTGCGGCATGGGCATTTCCAACGGTTCGCTCTGGATTTCCTTTTCCGCCGAAGGATGGCTGACGATGCAAGTATAGGTGCAAGCGGCCTGCGGATCGTCTTGGAGCGCATCGTAATAATCCGTGCCATAGTAGAGGATTATTTTAATTTTGGCCATTCCGTCTTCGTCAAGATAGCCGTCCGCCTGGTAACTCACGTCTTCCGTTTCGCCCTTGAATTCCACGAACAATTGGGCTGAAACACGACGCATGGGCGTCTTCTTGAGATATTCCGCCTTGACTTCGAGATAACATTCCCTGTTGAACTCGTAATCTTTGTCGCCGGGTTGCCATGTGGCCTCTATGAGTTTTACTTCCGGTTCATCCGTATCGGTTTTCGGCGGGGCTTCAACGGTGACGTCATCCGATTTGGAAGAATCGTTTTCGTCCTTTTTCTTGAAAAAAAATCCGGGGTCGTCGATATCGTGCCATTCATTCGACATGGTAAAATTCTCCCCTCCTGAACACGATGGACAAGATTAACATGATGGACAGGATTTTTTTTAATCCTGTCACCCTTTGAATCCTCTCAATCATGTTCCGCCTTTTCTTATCCTGTAATCTCTCTAATCCCGTTAATCGTGTTCAGACCTTTTCTCTTCACCATATCCGCACTCAATCCCTTATGCAACGGACGCTGAAACCGTATACTCCTCTTTGTATTTTTTCAATAGGGAAACTAACGAAGCGTTTTCAAATGAGACCTTTGCAAAGAAAAATATATTTCGGCATTTACAAAAGTTTGTGATGGAAATCACAATTTTGAAATAATTTTTAAATACCTGAACACGATTCGCAAGATTAATCGTGTTTTGCCTTATTTATTAACCGTTTAAATAGCGTTTAACTTTTTTTTAGTTTTTAATATGGGGCGTGAACCACCGATACTTAATTCACAACTAATTATATTATAGGGGTAATTACGCATAAAATTTGACAAGCTTTAAACATTAAACTTCTCATTGGAGGCCTTCATGCTTAAAAAAGCCCTGTTTTGTTCTATTCTTGCTCTGCTCCTTTCACAGCAAAGCTTCGCTGCGGCCAAATTTCCCTTTCCCCAGGACCAGGACTATAAAAATGGCGTAAAACCCACAGGCGCTGACCACAATGCCGTGCAGGCCGCCTATAACGTATGGTTGACTAATTATTACGAAGAGAGTGGTAGTATGGCCCGAATTAAATGGGATATTGCGACTCAAACCGTCAGCGAAGGTATCGGCTATGGAATGCTTATTTTCGTGTATATGGATAATGCCACAAATAACACTCAAACGAAATTTGACAAGTTGTGGGCGTATTATAAAAATTTCAAAGATGGCAATGGTCTTATGAATTGGAAGATCAATGGGTTCAGCGGACCGACCGGTGATGGAACGGGCGGCGCAACGGATGGCGATATCGACGTTGCATTAGCCCTTTGCCTTGCCTATTATCAATGGGGTACCGCGTCATACAAGACCGATGCGACAACCCAACTCGAAAAAATTTGGGGTGGTGAGGTAAGCGGAAATATGTTGAAACCCGGTGACCAGTTCGGGTCTCCGCAAAATCCATCTTATTTTATCACCGCCGCTTTGGATATGTTCAATCAAATAAAATTCGATAACAATGCATGGGGAACAGTTGCTACAAGCTGCTATTCACTTATTTCGAAAGCCGCGAATTCCACTTCCGGTCTGGTACCGGATTGGTGCGACGGCTCTAGTGGAAACGCAGACGCTCGAGGACCAACCTATACGTTCGACGCCGCGCGCACTCCTTGGAGAATGGCAATGGCCTATTGCTGGTATGGAGATGCGAGCGCAAAGTCAGTTGCGGGAAAAATGAACACTTGGATACAATCCAGCACCGGTGGCGATCCTTCAAAAATCATGTCCGGATACAATCTAAACGGGACCGCAATAGCAGGTCTTCCCGGATCGTACAATCTTCCTACGTATATCGGTCCTTTTGCCTGCGCGGCCATGGTTGATGCCGGCAGCCAAACATGGCTGAATGCGGCTTATAAAAGACTTTGCTCCTTTATCGATAATGACAATTACTACAATCAGTGTCTGAAAGTGCTATCGCTCCTGATGCTCACCGGCAATTCCCTGGATCTTTCAAGCGCGACTCCTAAAACAGCGTTTAAAATTACTTCAAGCGTTTCGCCCGCCAGCGCGGGTTCAGTGACGATAACCCCTTCCAAAGCCACATATGCCGCGGGAGATCAGGTCACCATCGCCGCGTCGCCGACCGGAACGAATAAATTCATCTCATGGGGGGGGGATTTATCCGGTACTACCGCCTCGCAAACCGTTACCATCGCTCACGACATGAACGTCGCCGCCTATTTCAACGCCGGAGCAAGCGACCTTGTTGACGACTGTGAAGACGGCAACAACCTCACCAACATGGGTGGGAAGTGGTTTACCTATAACGACGCGTCGAAGTTGGCGCTCTCCACGGTGACCCCCTTGACCACGGACGCCAACCTTTTTACCATGGCTGCCGGCGGCGCGAACGGTTCAAGCAAGTGCGCTAAAATCACCTATACCCTCAATAAGGGCAGTTATTTATACAATCCTTTCGCGGGTATGGGATTCTGGCTGAAAAAAAATACGCCGACCGACTCCGCCATGAACATCAGCGCGGCCACGGGTCTGACTTTTTTCTACAAAGGAGATACCTGTGATGTGCGTGTTGAAACGACGAATATTACCGATTTCGGCTATTTCCATACACGGGTTCCCAAAGCCGCTGATTGGACGGCTGTTTCAATAAAATGGACGGATATGATACAGGCTACCTGGGCGGTAAAAGCCACCTTCGATCTTACCAAAGCCACTAAAATCGCCTGGCAAACCCCTGATTACGGTATAACGGGAATGAGCGGTTCAATCGCGGTCGACGATATACATCTTCCCGGATACATCGTTCCCGTACAAACGCGTGAAACGCCTTCCGCGCGGCAGACCAACGGCGAAAGAAGCTTTTCCGTGTCTCTTGACAATGCAAAGTCCATGACCGTTCGCTACAATCTTCCCGCGGCGGGCGTGGTTGGAATCGGCCTTTACGACCTTTCGGGCAAAATGGTCAAGCAGCTTTATAGCGGTGCGGAGCAAGCGGGCCGCATAACGCAAAGCCTGAATGTTCCTGAAATCGCCAACACCCACGGAACGTACGTGGTTCAATTGAAAACAGCGATGGGTTCATATTCGGACAAGGTCGTACTTGTTAAGTAATTTCCGGCGTTTCCAGCCACAACTTGACCTCACCTCTCCATCCCTCTGGGCCGCAAGCGGGACAGGAGTGGAGAAGTGAGGTCTCATATGTTCTTCGTTAGTCGCCGACGCCGCACGCCGCTATAGCACAAGGCTTAAATTCATTTCCACTATTTCCTACCCAAAATTCCCATAGGAGGGTATAATTATAATCGAATAGTTCATGAACCATGACTCCCCTACCGGAAATTTTTCATGCTGCCAGCCTTAAGGAATCACCTTCGACGCCGCCGAGTCCGGCGGCTCTTTTTTATTTCAGTGCTTGGCGCAGCATCGATCGTTCTTTTCTGTGCCAAAGACTATAATCCTTTCACCGACCTCACCAATGCGAAAGCGCGTGTTCTTTCATGGGACTTCGCCGGAAAGGATTCGGTCGCTTTCTATACGACCGCGATCCTCAAAGTGGCCGTTGCCGCGCGCGATGAAGTCGATTCGTTTTCCGTGAGCGCCCGGTGCAACCGTTTCTGGAACGACACGGTCATTCGTAGAAGCGCGCGCGGCGAACCGTTGGGCGGCGGGCCGTATTTCTTTTCGATTTCCTTCTACGACACCGGCATTCAAACCGTTTCCGTGAAAACCTACCGGTCAAACGGTGAAATGGCGCCGCAGAACCTGTCAGTGAAAGTATTCAGTCCTTTGCGCCAATCCGATATTTTCGGGTATTTCGGCAATAAAGACTCCCTTTCAACGCCTCCGATAGGCGACAACAATGTGTTTTACCATTGGGTTTTCGGCAAGGCCCGTTGTGATTCTTCAGTAGTAAACAAGATGGTAGCGATTGTTCCGTTCTTCAGCCCGGCGCATGATACCGGCCGGCTCTGGGTGAGCGATCTTTCAGGGAACCATCCGACGCCCTCGCGCTCTTTTTTATACAACTTCCTCGACACGTCCAAGCCGGTCATCGAATGCGTCAACGCCGGTCTGCGGGGGGATTCGCTCGTTACCGGCGACACGCTTTTAGCCTTTAAGGCCTACATCGCCGACTCAGCCGAGGCGGATACCGTTTCGTGCGCCATCAATAATACTCAGTTTGATTATGTTAACATACACAGCCATGTCTATACCAAACTCTTTAAAAATCTGCCTGAATTGACTAAGGGTAACGCTCCCTTGCGCGTTACGGTAACGGCCATGGACAACGCCGAGTTCCGTAACACTGCCGTGAAAACCTACTGGGTTATTTACAGTCCTGAAGGAGTCCGGACTTCGCAAGCTCACATCGAATTTCTTATTCCCTCCAATGACTCGACGACGACTTCGCGGCAAAACTACCCTATCGGCGGCACGGCGCTGAATTACCAGGGCGATACGATGACGCTTGCCGTTACGGTGAATGGAGCCGGACTGCCGAACACTCGCGTTATCTCAGGCAACGGCGCCGGTCCGTGGTCCTGGACCATACATCTTGACTCCCTTGTCAACAAGGTCGTCGTTACGGCCTATGATAAAAACAATCGTATTCTGGATTCCGCCATCCGATTCATTACCTACAATACAAACGCGATCGATACCATTTCACCCATGATTTACGACATATCCATTGACGGCAGGCCGGCGAATAATCTCGATACTTCGGCCGATAGCGTTGAATTGAGGATCGTGGCCTTCGACGACGGATCGGGCCTCAAAGAGTTAAAAATAAACGGTCTTTCCATTACCGCGGACAGCAGCGGATACATTTGGCAACGCGAAATCGGTCCGCTGATACATTCGCCGTCAGGCGAGAAAATCACCATCAAAGCCACGGATAATGTCGGTCTTGTCGACAGCGCCACCATTAGTATTTATAAAAATACGCCTCCCGTCATTAGTGTCGACCCCGGCATCCCGCCGCAGATCTGCGCCGACAGCGGCTTTTCACGGGCTTTGATCATGTACGACGCGGACAACGACCCGATCACCATTAAAAAATTACACGCGCCCCCGGGAATGGGTATTTCACAAAACGGCATCATAACCTGGAAACCAACCGCGGCCGACATTGGTTTGGACAGCTTGACCTTGTGGCTCTCCGACGGTTTTGATACAAACCATGTTTCCCGAATATATCAATGGACGTTTACGTGCGTAGCATGTTACCGCCCAATTATCCCCGTGCGCTTTACCACGACGGAATTTGACTTTCCCTCGGTCCTGCAGGCCGGAGTGGACACGATGTCGGTAACGCTGGCTACCGACACCATACCCCCCGGTTCTACGTTGAGATACTCGGTTAGATTTACCGACAGAAACGAGTTTATCGCGTTGAACGACTCTTCGCCGCGTATCACATGGTTACCCGCCGAAACCGATACCGGAATCCGCAGGCTCATGGTGACCGTGGAAAACGGTTCCGTTGGGTTGGATACCTTGTATCCTTCCATAAGGGTCGTGCATCGCAACGAGTATCCGTGCAGTCTTTCATGGACTTCTACCGGCCTTCAAACGTCGAATGGCGAACTTGACCTGACAGGAGCCGCCAAAGCCGACACGGTCTATTTTACCATCCACGACCGGGACGATTCCTTGACTGAAAAATACACTGTTTCCATAACCCGAAATAACGTGCGAACCGTCCAGACAAGCGGCAACCGTACCTTTTTCATCACCCTTTCACCCGACCCTTCACGTCCGCGCGATACGCTCAATGTCACCGTGAGCGACCGGACCGGCACGTCCGACAGCGTGACGCTGTACATCCTCTATCGAGCCGCCGGATACTCGCTGCAATTGCGGCTCAATACGACCGCCGCGGGCGCCGGCGTGTACTCAAACCAAGTTGATTTTCCCGTTCTCATCAGATTGACGACTATGAATTTCGATTTCAGCAAGGCGAAGGGAAAGGGAGAGGACGCCATATTCAGGAAAACCGACGGCGCGATCCTGCCGCGCGAAATAGAGCGATGGGACTCGGCAGCCGGTCTGGCCGAGGTTTGGGTAAAAGCGGATACGGTGTATGGTAACGACAACGCGCACTTCATCGTCATGAATTGCGGCGGAACCGGCGTCGTGTCCAATTCAGACCCGCATTCCGTTTTTGACACCGCCGCGGGGTTCCGCGGCGTCTGGCACTTGGCCGACAAGACAGGCATCGATTCCGACGCAACCGCCAACCGATTCAACGGCGCGAAATATGGGAACCCGTTGCAGGTTGCCGGAGTCATTGGGCCGGCCCATGGCTTTGATGGAGTGAATGACTATGTCGATATGGGTAATGTGCTGAATCCGGGCAATTCAAGTTTCACCGTCAGCGCATGGATAAAGCGTGGAGCTAAAACGAACATTAATACCATCTTCTGCAAAACTAATGGAGGTAATCCGGGCTACGGCATAGGGCCGAATAACTATGGATGGGGTTTGATGATGGATCAGAACGGTTTTTTAAAAACCTATATGGCTACCAGCGGTAATAGCTGGGGCGACCAGGGAACATTTAATATATCTTCATCCGCCCAGGTTACGGACATGACCGCCTGGCATCACATCGCCGCGGTGGTCAACCGGTCGAATAACCAGAACGTTAGGCTCTATATCGATGGAGTTGATGTATCGGGAAATTCGCAGGGGACGCTCTCGTCCGTAGGCTTTATCAACAATACACAACCCGCCCGCATAGCCATCGAAGCCGACGGCGACTACCCCTTTACCGGTTCACTTGACGAGGTTACCATGTCCTTCGCCGCGCGTTCGGCGGATTGGCTCAGACTCTGCTTCATGAACCAAAAGCCCCAGGACCAACTCGTCCAATTCCCGTAGACACCCTTACTTTCTTGAAAGCGTTTCGAAAAGCGCCTGCGACAGTTCGTTGATTTCAAAAGGCTTTTGAATGAAGCCCGCGATCCCCTTCGAAATAATTTGCTGCGTGTCGGAAACAAGGCTATACCCCGAGGAAACGAGGATCCTCGCGTCGGGATTGATTTGCTTGAGTATTTTTATGCAGTCATATCCTCCCATGCGCGGCATAATCATATCGATGATGATCGCGTCAACGTCGGCATGGTGGTGTTTATAATATTCGATGGCCTCTACGCCGTCCCCTCGCGCCACGACGGTATACCCGATGGTCCCCAGCATTTCAGGCACCATCGACCGCATATATTCCTCATCGTCAACAAACAGGATCGTTCCGGAACCGCTTTTTATCCGGGGAGGGCCGTCGATCGGTTGCGTTTCCGCCTTCACGGCCAGCGGCAGGTAGATGCTGAATACCGTGCCTTTTTTCGGTTCGCTTTCCAATTCGATGAGACCATTATGATTTTTTACTGTCCCGTAAACGCTGGCAAGCCCGAGGCCGGTGCCCTTGCCCGTTTCCTTGGTGGTAAAAAACGGCTCGAACGCCCGGAGCTTTGTCTTCTCATCCATCCCGCAGCCGGTGTCGGACACGAGGAGGCGAAAAAATCTGCCGAAACGTACCGCCTCCGGGCCCGACCCTTCGATTTTCCCGTCCGGCCCGGCGACCCCTGTTGTAAAAGTCAATATTCCGCCTTCGGGCATGGCGTCGCGCGCGTTAAGGGCCAGATTCAACAGCGCGTTCTGCAATTGCATGTAATCGCCCATGATCGTTGAAGGCGAGGCGCCGAGCCGCTCCACGATTCGTATCCGTTTATCGATCGTATGCCGCAATAGCCCGATAACGCTGCGGATCACCTCATGCATATCCAGCGAAACCACCTTGTAGTTGCCTTTACGCGCGAACGCCAACAATTGCCGGGTGAGGTCCGCGGCCCGCTTGGAGCTTTCGATGACCATGGCGATATTTCGCTTCAGTTCGGGCTTTTCGTCGTTCATTTGCATTTCCACCAGTTGCGCGGAACCCATGATAACGCCGAGCATATTATTGAAATCGTGCGCGATGCCTCCGGCAAGTTGACCGAAGGCCTCCATTTTTTGGGAATGCCTGAGTTTGTCCTCGGATGCCTTCAATTCCTCTTCCGCGCGCTTCTGCGCCGTAATGTCGCGTGAAATGCCCCACGTGCCGATGACGGTTCCCGTACGGTCTCTTAAGGGAAATTTGCTGGTCAAGGCCCAACTGACGCGGCCGTCGGGCCAGGTCTCTCTCTCCTCGATGCCTAAAAGCGGTTTGCCGGAACTGATGATGGTTTGTTCGTTTTCGTAGGCTTGACGCGCATGTTCCTGGGAAAAAAAATCAAAATCGGTCCTCCCGATGGCCTGGGCGGGGCCGCTGAGCGAAAAGACCTTTTGAGCGATCCACGAATTGACGATGATGAACCGCGAATCGATGTCCTTAAAGTAAACCGCATCGGGAATATTTTCCATCAACGCCTCAAAAAATGCGACCTTGTCGCCGCCCGGCGAAACCGAAACGCGGGGTTGGGGCGACGTGAGCGCCTCGTTGCCATGCGCGGAGGCAAGGTCGGCGATGTCGACTTCATCGCCGTAGGAATCGACGCCCGGAGACTCGGCTTTTTCAAATTCCGGCCGTTCTTCGTCGGAGTTTTCGCGATTACCCATGAATTTCGAAAGCAGTCCCATAAACTCCACCTTTTTAAAATGTAAACGATAAACCGAATCCCGCGCCGCCGATCAAGGCGCATAAGATCCCAACCGTCGTTAAGGTACGGTCGAGGTCGCGGGCGTTTTGCGCGTTTTTCCAGTCATTACCCGTGTTCTTAAAAAGAGAACCGTTGGGATCCTTCGCATCGGTTGTTGAAAGCCCGCTCAAACGGCTCTGGTCGTGACTCAACTGAATACCCGCCCAAACGGCCATAACGCATCCCCCGGTCAAAAGCGTCAATCCCCCGAGCTTGAAAACCGCTCTTTTTTTCGCGCGAGGGTCCATTAAAACGCTCACCGGTACGCCGTCCTTGCGCGCATCATCAAGGGTCAACACATACGTGCATTGGCCGGTCACGACCGGTTGCCGCTTTCCTTCTATAATCAGATCCGACCTCCCGTTGCCGCATAAGGTCATGGCGTTGAGCCGTATATATTTTGTCAATGAATTGACGCCATAGACCGAATAGAGGACCTTCCCGTACGCCATGGAAGTGCCGAGGCCGCTTTCATGGATGTAAATACCGTTCCAGTCGAAGGGATTGGCGTGCAGGGCGGCCGAGGAATTATAAGTCTGGTCGAACTCCGAGGAAAAAACGATCGGCCTCTCGATCGTCCCTTCGGCAACGAGCCTTCCTTCCACGTGGAGGCCGGTAAAATTCTTAAAAAGCAAAACAACGCCGGGTTCAATGGTAACCGTTTTTCCCGACGGGACGTAAATATCGGCTATCACCATGTAGGGCGCGCCGCATGCCGGAATTGTTTTCGGTAAATTGCCTCCCAGGGTCCCGCACGCGCCTTTTGCGCCGGAGGACGCAACACCCGTCGTTGTATCGTGACGGTTTACCGCCGCTTCCCCCTTTTCCCGTATACTCAGGGACGTATCGGCGCCTTCGAGCCGGATCGTGTCGCGTCGCGAAACGGTTGAATCGGCCAGGGTACGCGGGAACGAATCATTGGAAATCTCCCTATCGCCGTCGATCTTTATTGAATCATACCCAGGAACCGAGGCGTTTTTAATGCCCGACAAGCCGTATGGGGCCGATAAATCGTTCCCGGCATGTGCGAAGACCGCCGCCATAATGATGACCGTTGAAAAAAGATTCGGAGATGATTTCATGCTATTCTATCCTTTTCCTATCGTTCGCGCGTCTCCAATACGCTGCATTTCCAAAACCGCTTTCTTGAAATAGGAATGATCGGGTATTTTCCGCAAATGATTTTTGACTTCGAACCATGCGTCGAGCGCGCTTTTTTTGTTTTCTTCGGAAGGTGTTTGATCGAACACACGACCAAGACAGAGCGCCCGGTAAAAGAAATAGTCGCGGTGCAGCGTCTCCGCATCAAGCATTTGGGCGTGAACCTCAACGCTTTTTTCAAGCGTTTTCAAACCTTGGTCCGCGTCTCCGGCGGCGTACGACAATTTCGCCTTTATCAAATAATATTCCCCGTCTTCAATTGTTTTCTCCCTTACTAAATCGGCGGCCTCCGTCCTTTTTCCCAAGGCATACAGGGCGCGAAGCCGCAGTAACCGGGCGTTATTCGCCAACGCCGCCTCCGGCGGCAATTCCACGCACAATCGAAGAACGCTTTCGTACCTCCCCAACTCCGCTTCCTTGGCAAGCGCTTCCAAGGGATCGCCGGTGCCGTGCTTTGCCTTTATTTCGTCAAGGTACGATGTCTTTTCCGGGATGACGGATGGAGCGGGCCGCGGGGTTTCCGCGACCGCTTTTCGTAGCGTTCGCTTAACAACAGGCTGAGACGCGGTCGGTTTCCGCATTGTCGCGTTCGGTTCGGGGCTTGCCGGCGCGGTCTCCGTCGTCACGGAGGGAGCGCGCGCAGCCGGTAACGCCGTAAGGGGCGGATGCTTTTTAGGGGGCGGCAGCGTCAAAACACCTATCGTAACGATCGCCGCCGCCACCGCTGCGGCCGCGACCATCGCGCGAACCGGGAATGGCTTCCTTATGTCAAGTTCGGTTTTTACGTCCAGGGGCGACCGTAAAAAGGAGCGTATGACCTCTTCGGGGGGGTCAAGGGTTTCGCGGTGATGAACCCGTTCAAGTTCTTTCAGCGCGGATGCCGCGCTCCGAGGCCGTTTTTTAGGATCGAAAAGCATGCATCGATCGACCAGGGAGCGCAGAACCGGCGAAATATCTCTTTTAAAAAGTCTGAGCGGAAGAAAATTGTTGCCTGTTTTGGCGGCCATGAGTTGCGAGAGATTTTTCTGCGGGAAAGCCTTACGGCCCGTCAATGTTTCATAGAGGACCTCCCCCAAAGCGTAGATATCCGCCGCCACGCCCACATTTTTCCCGTCGATTTGTTCCGGGGCGAGGTATTGCATGGTCCCCATGACGGCCCCGTCCATGGTCATCAAGGATGATTCGACCGGCCGGGCGATCCCGAAATCCATGAGTTTTATTTTTCCCTCTTTGGCAACCATCAAATTGCTGGGTTTGAGGTCGCGGTGGATGATACCGTGATACGACTTCCCGAACAACACGTATTCCTTGTCGTGCGCGAACATCAGCGCCCGGGCGACCATGATGCCGACGGCCGTGCATACGACAACGGGAAGCGCGCCTTTTTTTGCGATGATTTCGGAGAGCGTATGCCCGTCGATCAATTCCATTTCAATATACGACAGCGAGTTCCAATCGCCCACCGAATGAATTTCAATGATGTTGGGGTGCGAGAGCGCGGCCATGATCTTCATTTCGGTTTGGAACCGTTGGCGCGACTGCGCCGAGACGTCGGGTTTCATCAGCTTTACCGCGCGAAGATTTTCCAATTGCGGGTTCCAAATCCTGTAGACATTGGACATCGCCCCGGAGCCTATGAGAGCGGCTATGTATCCGGAACCCAGCGGCAGCGCTTGCGATCCATCCGGCATAATTACCGGGCCGGACGGCGTTGAAGTGGAGACGCTCTGTTCAATTTCACGGGGCATGCGAAAGATATCCTTGACCTTAATTCAGCATTAGACGGTAGTAGTATATTGTACCATGGAATGAAAAAGCTTACAATATCAAGATGATACTCAGGGATTTTTTTTATCTAAATAGGCATGAAATTGTGGCCGCACGGATTCCATATCGTATTTTTATTTGATTTTTATTTTTTGGAGGATGACTGTGGCAAAGATTCACCCAACGGCGATTATCGATCAAGAGGTCCAATTAGGCGATGTTGAGATCGGCGCTTACGCGATTATACGAGGTAATGTTACCGTTGGAGATAGCTGTATCATAATGGATCATGCAACGGTATACGGCAACCTGAAAATGGGCAAAGAAAACATAATTCATCCGGGAGCGGTTATCGGCAACGCGCCTCAGGATATTTCCTACCGGGGCGAACCGACATGGGTGGAAATCGGCGATAATAATGTCTTTCGTGAACTCGTCACCATTAACCGGGGCACGAAAAAAGGGCACGGTAAAACGACCATCGGCAGCAACAATCTCCTCATGGCCTACTCCCACGTGGCTCACGATTGCAGTATCGGAAATAATTGCCAAATGCCCAATGCATGCAGCCTCGGAGGCCACGTGGTGATTGGGGATCATGTCCACACGGGAGGCAACACCGGTATACACCAATTCGTAACGCTGGGAAATCATGCCTTCGTCGGGTTCCAAAGCCGGATAATCAAGGACGTTCCGCCCTATATCATTACGGAAGGCAATCCCGCGCAGTCGCGAACGATCAATCAAATCGGCCTGGAACGCTCAGGCTTTACCGATGAAGAAATCGGACTGTTAAAACAGGCGTTCAAGACGCTGTATGTTTCGGACATTCTCTTTGCCGAAAAATTAAAGATATTGGAAGCCCCGCCCTTTTCGGGCAGCGCGCATGTTCAATATCTTAAAAACTTCGTGGCCGCAAGCTCGGAGGGAAAAAACGGAAGAGCCCAGGAAGCGGGACGGCGCTGATCGCGCCGTCGCTACGTCCCTGAGCCGGTCTACGAAACCTCAACTCTTTTTCATGCAACAGCTTTTTCCCGCGTCCATCCGATGATGCGGTCCCCAACCACCTATAACGATACGCGCGAAAAACCCGCTTCGCGACAAAGCAGACAAATCGGAAATCGTCGTGCCGTTCGTTCTCCATTTGGTTTTATCGTAGGGATCGATCGTGTATCCGATTCGAACGCCCGCGATCAAGCCTTTATCTCCCTCGGGCGCTTTGAGAATGAAATCGGAACCAACGCCGAGGTTGATTAAGAATTTAGCCTGCCATAGCCAGGTATCGGGTTCATCGGACATAAGCGCCGAGCCAAGGGTTTTAGTTTGATTATGAAAATTCAGGGAATTGCCTCCTACGCCCAGGCCAACGAATGGAAATAAATCGACTGATGATGGCGACGGAAAAATATTGAATCCGCCATTCAACATGATTTCGGCGGTCATAAGGTCTGCCTGAAAATTGTCGTTAAAAGTCCTGTTCCCTCCTGAAAAACTCACTTCATTCTCCCATACCATTCTCCCCACGGCTTTATGACCGCCAAGAGTCAACGTTCCATTGCGGTTTTTAAATGAAGCGATGTTGTTTGCAGTGAGGCCGTCATTGAGCTTGTTGGGTTGAATAAATTCAATTCCACCTCCCAAATAGGTGTATTTTACCACCTCCCCCATCGTGCACGTCGAAGAATCGCATTTCATTTCACCCGCGAAAGAAACCATGGCGGTAAACAACATGATGATTGTTGATGCGCCCAAATAGCTACTCATAAAAACCTCCCTTTGAAAATGTTTCCGTATCGAAGTATTTTAGCCTACTTAACCTTCTCATGCCTTAATAAAGTAGCAAAAATTATGCCGAATTCCATGAAAACAATGTATTCAATAAAGCCTATTTTTTATTGCATTGCGTTGCTCAACTGTTATGCGTCCGTATTTTATTCGAATTTTTTGTTCTTCTACATGAAAGGACATTTCGGGTTTGGAGATTTGGAAAACTTGTTGCTGGCCGCGTTCAACGGCATGGTCTATGCGTTCTCGTCCTGGAAATGCGGAGGGTTCGCGCAGCGCTTCGGCTATGCACGGTCGATCTATATCGGATGCATCGGTTTTGCGTCAGCCATGGTCGCCGGGCTGTTATTGCATACCGTGGCCGCGCAGATAATCGTATTCGGGGTGTGGACGATTTCAGTGTGTTTTATTTGGCCGGCGCTTGAGGCCATTATTTGTGAAGGAAGCGAGACTAAAATATCGGACAGGGTGGGAACATATAATCTCATTTGGGCGGGCGGAAGCGCAACCGCCTATTTTACAACGGGAATGATCCTGGAGCGATTCGGCATGCAAAGCCTGTTCCGGATACCTCTTTGCCTTGTCGCCGTTGAAACTGTTGTTTTGTCAACGGTTATTTTTATTTTTCGGAAAAGAAAATTTTCCCCGGCGGTCGCCACAGCCACGGTCATGACAAGTCGGCCCCCCATGAGCAAACGATTCATGCACATGGCATTTCTCGCGAACCCTCTCTCGTACGTGGCGATCAATACGGTGCTTCCCCTCATCCCCTCGATTTCCTCGACAATGGGGCTATCCACCGCCGCGGCGGGAATCGTGTGCTCGATTTGGATGTTCGCGCGCCTGGGGACCTTCGCGCTGCTTTGGCGCTGGACCGGCTGGCATTACCGGTTCAGGTGGCTGGCGGGCGCCATGCTCGGCCTGCTGGTGAGTTTCACCGTCCTGATTCTTGCTCGGTCAATACCCCTTATGCTGGCCGCGCAAATCGGATTCGGAGCGTCGGTCGGCCTTATTTATTATTCCTCTTTATATTATTCGATGAACGCCTCCGAGAAAAGGGGCGCTAACGGAGGCCTGCACGAGGCCATGATCGGCACGGGCCTTTTCCTCGGCCCCCTGTGCGGCGCGGGCGCGATCGTCCTTTTGCCGGCCTCAAACGCGGGAACGTGGTCGGTAAGCGGCCTGCTCGCCGCGGGATTGTCGGCGCTGCTGTGGATGGGCCGGTTCAGAATGAAACGATAAAACATAGAGGGCAACTCTTTAGGTTTAACTATGTGCGCCCCCTAATCCCCCGCAGGGGGGAAAACGTGGAAGGCAACTCTTTAGGTCTACCTATGTGCGCCCCCTTATCCCCCGCAGGGGGAAAATATGGAAATCCGCTGTTTTTGAATTTATTTTCGAAATAACCTAGTATGATCGAAGAGCCTCTTTCATTAATTCATAAAGACCTGCTTTACGGGCCGTTGCGCGCCATGCGCGCCCAGGCCTCGGAATACAGCTTCGCGAATTTGTACTTATTCCGTTCAAAGCACGATTATTCAGTCATCCTCGACAAGGATATTTTCATTCGGGGCAAAACGTACGAAAATGAAGCATTCATCATGCCCACGCGCGATCCGCGCCTTATTGACAAAAATATACTTGACGCCATGATGGCGGCCCATGGCATGCTTTTTCCGGCGCTTGAGGAATGGCTCGGCCTTTTTCAGGGTCCGGAATATTCCATTACCTATCGCGATTCCGATAGCGATTATATCCACGCCATCGGGAAGTTGGCCGCGTATAGCGGCAACAAGCTGCATGCGAAGAAAAACCTTCTCAATCAATTTTTAAGTTTGTACTCCTGCGCCGCTCTGCCGCTCACTATCGAGCGGCTCCCCGACGCCCGGGCAATCCTTGATGCATGGCAAAATGAATTGGGCATTTCTCAGGAAGAAACGGACTATGGCCCCTGCGCCGAAGCATTGCGGCTTTACGAAGAGCTTATCCTCTGTGGAGGAATCTACTTTATCGAAAACATACCCGTGGGATTCATCATCGGTGAGGAACTCGACGATGCGACGTTCGCGCTCCATTTTGCGAAAGGCAAACGCGAATATAAGGGCCTCTACCAGTTCATGTACAACCAATTCGCCCGTATCATGCCCGCCAAATACGCCTCGTTCAACTTCGAACAGGACCTCGGATTAGAATCGCTTCGGCAATCAAAAGCCTCCTATCAGCCCGAAAAGATGGTGAAAAAATACCGGGTGAGCCTTAAAAAGAGGTAAACCACGCCGCCCTCCTTGACTTGAATGCGTCTTTTTTATTGACTTTTTAAAATGGTAATAATGATATTATTGGATAAACGCGTACAATGACGCCTTGCATCAATCTAAAAAGCGACCGAAATTCATACTCATGTAAGGGCCAAAGCCGGAGGAAAAATAAAATCACCAATCACGTATTTGAACCTGAGAAAAGGATAAATTTTAAATGAGGATAAAGTTGATCAAATATGTTGTTTTGGAATAAAGGATAAACCTTTAAGTGTACTTTTGATGGTTTTGAAAAGTATATACAAGTTTACCATAGCAGTAGTTAGCGGCAATGTTTGTGCTGAATGAAATTATAGATTTGTTTGCGCCGAAGACAAAAGAGAAAGAGAGTTCAAACAAAGCAGCGCCACGAGAGAATCCGCATAAATGCGGCGAAAGAATTTAAACCTTAAACATCAAGTAGCTAAAGGTGTAGCCTCGCTAATAAAATAGCGTTTTCTCCTTTGAAATTCAGTTATATTTAAGCTCAATTTAATGAAGAAGACAATTTTAGTCATTGAGAAAAATAGATGTTAAATAGAATCGCCAAGATATTGCTAGTAGATGACGAAGAATCCATTTTGTTTTCTCTGAAAATGATATTTGAAGATTTTGACGTAACAGGGTTTTTAGATTCTACTCAAGCAATCACATCTTTAAAAAATGGCAATAAATATGATTTATTAATTGTTGATTATAGGTTGCAAAATATTTCTGGTCTTGAAATACTTGTAGAAGCGAAGCGTCAACTAAAGTCTTATAAGGCAATTCTACTGACAGCGTATTCAAATCGAGAACTCCTTGAACAAGTAATAAATAATAATTTAGTTTGCAAAGTAATAAACAAGCCATTTATTCCGCAAGAAATATTAGATCTCTCAAAGGACTTAATCAAAGAATTAGAGGTGTATAGAAAAGGGCAAGACCATGTAAATGTCCTTCAAGAGCAGCTAGAGTACTTTCAAACCTTAAGCAAACAAGAATCCGCTCCAAATACAGTGTTAATACATCGAAGTGAGTTAATGAAAGAAGTATTAAACAAGGCAACAAAGTATGGGCATTCTAATGCAAACGTAATGATTGTTGGGGAATGCGGAAGTGGAAAAGAAGTAATCGCAAATATTGTTCATAAATCTTCAAAAAGAGCTGATTCATTATTTTTAAAAATTAATTGTTCAGCAATACCGGAAAGCTTAGCTGAATCCGAATTATTCGGATACGAAAAAGGCGCATTTACAGGTGCTATTTCGAAAAAGTCCGGTAAATTTAAGCTTGCTGAAGGCGGTACTATTTTTTTAGACGAAGTTGCAGAATTGCCCCTTGGTATTCAAGCCAAACTTCTTCGTGTAATTGAAAACAAAGAGATATTACCGCTAGGTGCTGCGTCAGTTGAAAAAGTTGATGTAAGAATTATATGCGCTTGCAATAAAGATCTTCAACAGTTGGTCGAAAAAGGGCTTTTTCGTGAAGACCTTTTCCATAGATTAAATCTGCTTCAAATTCGAGTGCCTCCTTTGCGAGACCGTAGAGCAGATATTCCTCTAATCGCGTTATACTTTTTAAATAAAATCGAACAAGAAGAAGGGGGCGCTCACAAAGAATTTGAAAAAGATGCATTAGATTATTTATCAAATCTCGATTTAACTGGCAATGTCCGGGAGCTTCGAAATTTAGTATATAAAGTTTATCTAATTGTTGATGAACCTCAAATTAAAAGATCTAACCTAGATCAAATTGCTAATGATAGTTGCTTTCACGGTGTGAATAATACTCGAGACATATTTGAATGCAATTTGTCATTGTCAGAATTTCGAGAGAAGATTACTAAGGATTATATTATTCGACAACTCCATAAAAATAATTATAAATTGACAGATACTGCAAAGGTACTTCAAATCCAATTAAGTAATTTATCTCGATTGCTTAAATCACTAAATATAAATTGGAAAGATAATCGTTCCGTTTCAATATAGAAGAATGGGCAATAAGGACCCAGAATAAAATGTCACGCCTTAAAGAAATATATTTATGGATAATTGTTTTAAGCTTTGTTATCGCAGGGCCATTTGCGGCAGATATTATGAAATCAGAGATTGTTGATACAATACATAGCTTGAAAGATTCTGCTGTCAGTATAAATTCAAAGAATAAAAACTCATTCGTTTTGGTGCCCTTCGCAAATTATACTCCAGAAACAAGAATCGGGGGCGGTTTCAGGTTTTGTCTATATCATCGTCCAACCCCTTCCAATATTTATTTAAATTTATTTGTTAGTCAAAATTTACAATATGAAATATTGCTGGCAAATGAATTATATAAAAAAGAATGGGTATTTGGTAGCAAGTTTAAGGCATCCTGCTACCCGGACTATTTCTATAAAGTTGGAAATTCATCTTCAAATGAATCGTGGGCTTATTCAGATTTCTTCGTATTAGGGAATACTTATTTGCAAAAGAAAATAGATCGTCATCAATTTGGAGGTCAAGTTGAATATCGATTTGAGAACATGCTTAAAACAATCCCGTCGAATCCATTTGGAAATACTGATTGGAACTCATTTGGAATAGGTCCGAAATATTCATTTGATAGCAGAAATAATATCTTTTACTCAAACAATGGTACGTACCTTAATTTTGGTACCATGGTTTTTTTGCCGATTGGTAATTTTCTTTCCTACAATAAAACCTCTTTTGATTACAGGTACTTTCGAAAGCTTGGGCCGCAACAAATAATTGCAATATATACCTCAATAGCATCAACATTTGGTTCAATACCATTCCAAGTAATGCCAAGTGTAGGCGACGACTTACGAGGGTATGTTCAATCGCGCTACCGTGATAAAAATTCATTCATTATCCAAAGCGAATATCGGTTTCCACTTTTTTGGAGAATTCGAGGAACGCTATTTGGTGGAGCTGGAGATGTTTATCATCAGGTCAGTAACTTAAATATTTCCTCATTAAAAATTGCTGGCGGAGCTGGACTCCGATGCAGAATAAATAATAATGGAGTAAATTTGAGGATTGATTATGCAATTAATAGAAAGAAAGAAGGATTGCTTTATCTTAATATTGGGGAAGCATTTTAATGACGACTTCTATTCTTCTCGCTTTTTTTATCGGAATGTATGTCTCGTTATCCATCTATCATCTTTTAATTTATTTCGGACGAAAATCAGATAAGAATAATTTTTACTATGCGTTCATTGTATTGTCATTCGCTTTTGTGACATTCTCAATGAGCATTTTGCAAAAGTTAACGATTTTTCCGCCAACTATACATGTAATAATATGGGATTTTTCAATTAGTTTAAGTTATATCTTAGTTATCATCTCTATCCTAAGCTATCTCGAAAGAATTCTTTTTTTAAGAAAGTATAAGCTGATATGTGGCTTATTTATCGGGTACGTCATATCGGTCAATAGTAGTATTTTTATTCTATCCTTGTTGGGTTTCAAATTTCGAGATATGTCAAATTGGTTTGTATATCTGATCATTCCTCCTGGGGCATGTCTCCTAATATTTTTAGCATATAAATACATAAAAAAACCAAATAAGAACGAACTTAATAATCGATATGCAACTGCTGTACTTTTTTATATCGTTTTTTTTATAACGCATCCCCTTTTATTAATTAGCGGAGTTTCTGAAGAATTTGCAATCGCTTTTTCAAATATAGGGATGATTATCACCGCTATCGTTTTTGCACGCATGCTATCCAGAAATTTCAACCAAGAACATGATGAACTTATTGATATAAAGGGATCGCTTGAACAAAAAGTGCAAGATCGTACGAGAGAATTGGAATTAGCAAAGAACCTTATTGAACGGCAAAGCAAAGAAAAAACAACTTTTTTTATTAATTTAGCGCACGAAACAAAAACTCCCTTAACTATCATTAAATCAAGTTTATCCCGCTACGTTAAAGATAACGGGTTAAATCCTGAACTAATCGAAATCCAACGAAACATTGATCGACTACTTCGTGACATGGTCAATTTTTTAGATGTGGAAAAAATTGAACAAGGTAAAACCTTGTTTTTCCACGATCAATTGATTAATCTATCCAATTTTCTAAAAGTTAAAGCTGATTCATTTAAATCTTTAGCGATTAATAATAATGTTGTACTAACCTATGACATAGAGGAAAATATATTTATTAAAGCAGATTCATTTGGAATTGACAGGGTATTAAATAATCTTCTTGATAATGCAATTAAATATAATAGGCCTAATGGTACCATCAATGTTCGCCTTTTTTCCTCCGAGAATCAAGTATTAATAGAAATTGCCGATACTGGAATAGGCATTCCTGAAAATCAGCTCTCAAAAATATTTGAACCGTATTACCAGGTTTCTCACAAAAAGAGAAATATCCAAGGTTTAGGAATGGGACTAACCATAACCAAAAAAATTATTGATTCTCTCAATGGTAATATTTCTTTAGTAAGCAAATACGGTGAATTTACTGTATTTTCAATCAACCTTTCAAAATATTGTCCTGCCGATAATGAGGAAATTCCAGAAATATCTATTTCTACTCCTCAAAAAATACTTACCAAATTTGATCTTTCTGATAGCATCGATCCAGCAGGAGATAGAGTAACAATAATGGTGGTTGAAGATAACGAATCTCTTCTGAGTAATCTTCGAAAAGAATTATCGATAGATTACAACGTAATCTGTGCTTTGAATGGTAAATTAGCTCTTGACAAACTTAACGATATGAAACTGCCCGATTTAATTATTTCAGATGTAATGATGGATGTGATGGATGGGTATGAGCTATTAAATAATATTTCGAAATCGTCAAAATATCGCCAGATACCATTTTTATTTTTAACAGCAAAATCCAGTGAAGGAGAGGCTGTTCGAGGATTATCCAGTGGCGCGGTTGATTATATTCAAAAACCATTTTCTATAGAGTACCTCATCACAAAAGTTAAATCAATACTGGAATTCAATGCAGTTAAAAAATCTTTTTTTACCAATGAAAAGTACAAAAGCCTGGGTATGTTAACGGCAAGCATTTCACACGAAATATTGAACCCACTTTCCGGTATAAAAGGGCCACTGTTTATTCTTGATACTCAATTGAAAAAGGAAATGGTAAATATTGCAAACGAACCTGTTTTGAAATCCATAGATTATATAAAACAAAATGTAACCAGAATTGAGAGTATCGTACTAACATTAAAGTCATTATTTCATGGGGATACATTTTCTTCTGAAAAAATACCACTTCATGAAATTTTTACAGTTTTAAGAAATATCTTTCAAGAAAAAGTTAAAGACAGGATAAATATAATATCTAATGTAACCAATGAAGTTTATGTGGTATCAAATAGAAGTGCATTAACACAAATTCTAATAAATCTTATTTCAAATAGTATTGAATCTATTCCCCAAAAAGGTTGGATAAAATTGGACTTTCTGGAAAGCTCTGGCCCTCAAATCAGGGTCAAAGATTCCGGTTGCGGTATTAACCCCAGCTCCATAAATAAGATATTCGATTTGGGCTTTACTCAAAAGGAAATTGGCAAGGGAACGGGGCTTGGATTATATATTGTCAAAGAGTTAGCAGAAAAACTAAATATTTCAATAAAAGTCAATTCGGAGATTAACAAAGGTACTGAATTTGTTCTCGAATTCAATAGCTAAAACAAGCAATCTTGTCAATCGCCCATTATTAATCAAAGCAATATCTTTTAGAATAAATCTGAGTAAGAAACTTTGGGATGATGATAGTGCTTCCTATTTAATGTTTTTTGAGCATAAATTGCCTCCGTAGGGCACCACTGAATACATGCAAGACATCCTTCACAATTAGAAGACCACTGGGGTTTGTTATCGATCAAGGTTATATTTTTACAATGGCAAGCCCTTTGACAGAGCCCACATCCATTGCATTTCTCCGATACATAAAACCCTTTTCGTGAAACTCCTGGAGCCATAAAAAGAAATAAAAAACCAATTGCCACATAAATATGTATAGCGCTTTTTGTCGGGACGTTCTTGCGAAAGTTTTTAACATAATCAGCAATTTGAATTACTTTTTTCTTAGCATTCTTAAAGAGATATTTCTGAATACTCACCGGAAACGCTCTATAAAGAATGATGTTATTGCCTGGCATATTAACTGGGAAACTAGCTGCAAGCTTGATACCACTTTCTTTTAGCAAAGCCTCGACTTTATAAAGCACATCCCCGTATAGAGCTCCATATGTGCAAGCACAGAAAACATAGCAGCTCGGTTTCACCTTAAGTTTGCGTATAAATTCAACAACTACTTTTGGTATGTTGAGAAAATGAATCGGAAAAATGATCCCTAATACATCTCCATCAAAATTCCAATCATTGTTGTCCATAGTAGCTATCGAAATTAATTCAGCTTGTGCATCAATTTGATTAGCAATATCACGAGCAATTGCAAACGAATTTCCAGTAGCTGAAAAATAAAACACTTTAGCTTGCATTATTTATCCTATTCTTTTTTATTCAGGGCGTTCCAATGATCGAATTGAAAAATAGCTTTCTTTTATTTCAGAAGCACAATTTCTATTTTTATAATCAATAATTGTTTTATGATGGAATTTGAAATCCTCCATTTCGACATGATTTGCTCTATAAAAATTACCGCATTGGGTTATCTGTGATGCATTATAAGTTTTGATTAGATTGTTCGATTTATCATAATAATTAGCTTTTACAATGACAATATATTTACTATCTACATATTGTGTAATTTTTGAATATATTGATTCTTTCTGAACTTGAGGTGCTATAGCAATTTGATCAATGATTTCGCACTCTCGCCCATTAATGATTTCTGTTCCCGATATTTGAAAATTATAATCAGAAAGTTTTGGTGAAACAGCATCTTCATATGAAAAATCAGTACCCATGTATCTATCACCTCTATTTCGGGCAGGGATTCTCCTTGTAGCATAAGTTGCTGGCAAATATATCCATTGATCATTGTCCTTTTCTATATTCTCTATAAGCAACACGGCACTTTTTGCCATTTCTGCTGGGTTATGAAAGCGAAAAAGTCTCATAGCCTCTACCATTTTATCTTTTTTTCTTTTAGTATATTGTGTTCCATTTCTTTCTGTAATTCGATCCTTTGAATCAACAAGTTTCATGTTAAAATCAACTTGTTCTGTTGTAGGCGAATTTTGCAAATTAACTTTTTCCATAATTTCTTTACCATCAGCACTCCACGCTAGCGATACTGCAAAAATTGAAAATAAAAAAGCTATCATAATATTCATGATGTTCATATCTCCTTTTTAAAGTTATTAGTCAATGCTTCTGCTTCTTAATTTTGGAGCAATATCTTGCTTGATAATATTGATTGCTGCGAAATAGGCAACTGCAGCCGCTAACACAAACGCTAGAACAGGCGGCTTAATGAAGTCTGTAATTTGATAGGAAAAGAATATTTTAAAAAAGGACTGAGATAATCGATAATTAAGGAATTTAGACAAAAGAATCCCCATGGGTATTGATAGCATAATTGCAATAACTATTTGGGTCATTATTTCAGAAAAAACAATCTTTAACATAGATCCTTTATCATATCCAGCAGATAAGAGGGTTGCATATTCTGCTTCTCTTTCTGAAATAGACAGCATAACGAACATAATGATAAATATAATTACCATTGCACTACAAAATCCTGTTGCGACATACACGATTACCAATGCGTCGTTCCATATTTTCTGTAGGCTCGTATACATCTGATGGAAGCTTGTAATTTTCGCAATATAATTTTTATCGGAAGATACCGTTTTGTTTTTGTCTGCAACTAAAATATATAATCCAGTTGCTTTATCACTATAACCGCAGAGTAATTGAGCTGTATGATAATTCATAGTCATTTGGCGGAGATTGAGATCTCCACTAATCCCAACAACTGCTAACCTGTTTTTTAAATCCTGATATTTTGTTGTAATAGTATCACCCACATTGACGTGCAAATCTCGAGCAATATCTTTCGCAATTACAACTTCATTATCTGTTAAACCAGTAAGGGGCATTCCGCTAATAACATTAGTTGAACGCATAGAATCGGAGAGATTAAGGCCCAAAATTCGCGTATCAATTGCTTTTGACTTAAACCCTGCTTCTACAAATCCGCGAAAGTACGGGCTAACTTTTTTAATATTATCAGGATTCATTGTTGAACTTAGTTCATCATCGAAAACTGGATGGGTAAAATCAACTACATAATCCCATTTTTCTTGCTCTAAGCCAGTAAACATAGACTTATTGTATGAAGTTGTACTTAACCCATAAGCGATAGCCACAGAAATCGCGAATCCGATGAGAATAATTGATGAAATTGCAAGGTATGGTCGTCGAAACAGGTTTCTTACTCCATATCTTACTGCGACAGGAAGCCCATCTAATAAAATTTTACTGATAGAAATAATAAATCTTGATCCAATATTTACATTTATATCCGACCGAAGCATCGCCCGTGGGGATTTTCTTAGAATCGCAATCATTGGGCCTATACATGTTGTAATTGCAATCAATATACTAATAGAAAAGCAGATTTGAATTGTATGAATATCAATGTAATGGTTGATGAAGGGTAATCCAAGAATTAGTCCGAAACTATAGGCAATTGCGTATCGCTGTATCAAAGCGATTGTGCAACTTACTATTCCTGCGGCAATACCCAGTAGCAAGGCATTAATAATCCAACCGGAAATAATCTTTCCTTTAGAATATCCTAATGCGTAAAGATTGCCAATTTCCTTTTTCTTTTCTATTACAATTCTGTTAAATGTAAGAATTGAAACGAATATAGAAAGTATAATCAAGGCGATAATCATTGCCCAGCCATTGCTTTTATACCCATTTAAATTGAACATGATTTGTTGATGACTAAATTGATCGTCTCTACCCATGACTTTATCTATGGCTAAACCTTGCAATCTTGACATGATTTGGTTTTTTGTTTTGTCTACTTTCGCATCCGGTTTGTATTTAATCACAAGATCATTTACCAAAGAAAATCCGAGCGCGCGATTATATGAGGACAAATTTCCGTATGCTACACCTAAAGTCCCTTTTTCTGGAATGGAAAAATCAGGATTAGAGGACATAGAGAAAAATTCAGGGCTGATTGCAACTCCGCTAATTTTAGCATGAATCGTTTTTTCTCCAACCGTAAAATTAACAATATCTCCGATATTAAAGTTTTGATATTCTTTTAAACTTCTTTCAATTACAACTTCGTCAATATCAGGATTAAATAATCGACCGGCAGTCATAGATAATTTATCCACAGATGAATTTGGGCCATCAGTTAAAATAAACAATGAGGTTAATGGACCTTTTGGAGTACTTATTGTGCCGGGAAGTATTAAACGTTTTTCAACAGATTCAACACCTGGTATATCATTTAGGCTAGGCAAATTTGCAGCATCATCTGGTAAATATCGCACTTCTAGATCAGAAAAGTTCGTCTTCGTATAAAACTGATTTAAAGTATAAGGAATACTTTTAAATGCAAGATCCATAGCTCCCCAAATTCCAATTCCGAATGCAATAGAAAGTATTAATCCAATTGTTCGAAATGGATTTTGCAGATAGTCACGTAAAAAGAGAATAATATTATATTGCATTGACCATCCTCGCTTTCGACGACTCTACTATTTGGTCATGCACTATGGAACCATTGAGAAGCTTTACAATACGACTAGCCTTGGTTGCAACAGTTGTATCGTGTGTTATCATTAAAATCGATGCGCTATGGTCATTATTGATTTGCTGGAATAATTCCATAATTCTTTCACCTGTTTTTGTATCTAAGTTCCCTGTAGGTTCATCAGCCAGAATTATTGGCGCACGTTTAGCTAATGCTCTAGCAATAGCAACACGTTGTTGTTCACCACCAGACAAATGTGAAGGAAGATGTTCTCGCTTTTTCTCTAGCCCTACTGCAGTTAAATATTGATTTGCACGATCATTACATTCACTTTGAGGTAATCCCAATATTTCAATTCCAGCCATCACGTTTTCAAAAGCAGTTAAGTTAGGAAATAAATTATAGAATTGAAAAATAAATGCAATTTTATCCCTTCGATAACGGCATAAATCACTATTATTTAGAGAGGTTATATTGCTTCCACAAACTTCAATTTGACCCGAAGTCGGTTTTTCTAATCCCCCAATTAAATTCATGAATGTTGTCTTACCACATCCTGAAGGACCGAGAATTGCGACAAACTCTTTCTCAATCATAGTAAAATTAACATTTTTGAGTACATGATTCTCTACTTCATCACTCTTATATGAATGACAAAGAGCTTTGGTAGTAAGCAAGGCACCTGAAACCATTTGTAACGCTCCTTTAATGTGTATGTTAATATAACTATTTTTACCAACGATAGGCAATCGTCCCAGATAGACGAAGGTTATTTTTAAAACCTTTCATTTCTTCACTGTGGGAAACAATAGGTCCATCTGAAGATAATCCTAATGCAATTGATTTATATATGCGCTGTTCAAAATTAACCGAAACGATAAGATCGTTTCTAATATAATCATAGTTTCCAAATATTTGGATTATCCTATCACTTGCATCATTAAAAGTATATCTTGTACCAGCTAAAATATTGCTTCTAAAAAAGCGCAGCCCTTCTAAATATTTGATTTGGGTATTTGGAGTATTATCACCAGCTAAAGATACATTGACCATCAAATCATTTTGACTTTCAGCAATTGAAGCAAATGTTTTTTCTACTCCTATCGCATATTGAGTGTACGAAGTGATTTGCCGTTGAGTTTGGCTAAATACTGGCAATTTAAAATTTGTAAAGCTTGCCTCAGTTTTAAGCATACATCCCAAGATTGGTTTTTCAAATGTCAATCCATACAAATCTATTGTAGGGAACCTCTCAATTGCCTGTATTTTTCCTGTATTGTTAAAGTCTGATGAAAAAACTGGAAACCTTCTGTATCCGTTGAAATAATAGATGCCTAAGTCTGCAAAACCATTCAATGCACTATTGTAGCTTATTGCACCCTCTGGTCGGAATTGTTTATAGGGGGAATCATATATTGCAGTATCAGGAGATAAAATGATGTTTGGTGAACCTGTAAATAAATAATACCGATTGCCAATATTTGGAATGAATGGTTTTTGAAAATAGGGCATTAAATAAAACGAAAACGTGTGTTCTACCCCTAAATTAGCTATTATACGAGCCCTTATCGCAGGTATAGCTTCCTTGGGTGGGGAAATGAAATTAACTTCATAATCAAGAGGGTTTAGAATATCAACGGGACTTCCTACATCAACTTTTTTCCAAGAAAATATCTGGTACCCAGCTCTTAATTCGAATGATTCCGAAAAATAGTCAATATAGGCATCGGAAATTTGATATCGACTGAGGTTTTTATCATGAAAGTTATAATTCAAATTCATATTTAGTCGAAAATTAATATCCTTTAAACCAGATACAGAAATGTCTGCTCGACCACCAAGTCCTGACATTAATTCATTTTTAGGATTGTTTGCATTTGAATCTGGATAGAATTCTGATTCGCCTAAGATCTCGCCATTAAACCCGATGTGAAGATTGTCATTTCCAATTGTTACTTCAGGCAAAAAAAATATTATGGCAAAATTAGAAAGTAGAATGAAAGGTTTAATTAAGTTCATGAAGTCCTTATCGCCACGTCTTAAGAAGAGATACTATTTCTCTTTTCGTAAAAGTATCTTCCACTATTCCATCAGAAACTATTAAGGAATTAATAGCCTCATTTGCAACATTTATTGCCTGCTCTTTTTTTCCTTGACCATACAACGCTTCAGCATAATATTGACATGTTAAAAGATTAGAGTTATTTAATCTGTAGGATTTTTCTAATAAAGAAAGCGCATCTTTTTTAGAGGGCCATGGAAGAATTAATGGAATTTGCGGCGCGAGAAAATTAAGCCTTCCCAAAACTCTGTATCCTACGCCATCATAATAAGAGGAGTCAAGATTAATCACTCTTTCCGATAAGATCTTAATTTTATTCGCAACACCGTCATAAGCTGATCTTAAAATTCCATATTCTTGACCCCATACTCCGATAACAATACCAAGCCATGCGAACGACTCTATGCAAGAATTGCAATTTTCTGTTGTGATTTCACCGACTTTCCTTGCTTCATTGTATAAACGTTTTCGTGTTTCTTGCGTTGTTTTTGTATAATATGCCTTAAAGTAAAGTGCTCGCATTAATTTCCACGAAGCTGTATTATCTTTTGTTTTATTCCACAGATTCCGATATTCCCTAATTGCGCTATCGATATTTGCACTATCAGCATAAATATCAGATTTGCTAAAATGTGCTCCTCGAAGTTCATACAAACTATCAGCTTTCTTGATATCTGAAAAAATATTTATATTAAAAAAAACAATTAATAAGGCTATCAATGGAAAAACCCCAAGGTCAATTTTTATTCGATTATTTTTATTAGATAATAAGTTCATATCTGTTTCCCTTTAAAATACTGTTCATTTGCCAGCTTTAAAATTTCAAGATCACCTTTGCTATTTCCATAGGCATAGATATATTCAAATGATTGCAAATTATAGTGTCTCTTTAATGCAATTTCCTTCATTTTACCGTAACAATTTTTACCTTTTAATAAACCAGTAAATTTATTATCATTGCCAATTTCTACTTCTGTTGCAATAAGATCAACCGTAGTTTTATTGCACCAATATTCGAGAATAAACCGCAGCGAAGCTGAAATAATTACTATTGCATGGCCCTGGGATTTATGCCATTCCAATCGCTTAAGATGAAAAGGATCCAACGACTTGTCTATTCCATTTAAAGCAAACGTTTCTGCAAGTTTTAGAATAGAAGGAGCAAATCTATTCCTATAAAAAATCCATACAAATGCAGTTTTAGCAAAATTGTCCGAAATCAACTTTATTCGAAACAGACAATAAATTGGGAAAACAAAGGCAATGGAGAAGCAATATTGGACAAAAGAATGGCTATACCGTGCAAATGCTGTCAATGAATTTCCATTTGCCAGAGTGCCATCAAAATCAAATATTGCTAACGATTTCATGTTTTTATCTATTCATTGGAAAAATGAACAAAATGCTTTTTCCACCACGGCATTTTATCAAGAAATTCTTGCCGTTGTCTTCTTCTAAGTTCCTCAATTACAATTGTCTCGTTTTGAACCTTTTCCGTTGCTAAGTCAACCGCTTTTTGAATGGGCATAATCGGCTTTAGGTCCAGTATTTGAAGAATCTTCTCGATTCGATCAGGAATCGATCCTGAAACTGTGTGATATTTCAACCCAATTTCATTAAGAGTATCAATTAGGAGTCGATCGGTATGTTCTCTAAAATGATTTGAAACTGGTCGATGCCCATCGTTTTTGATATCAAATTCTACTGGTAAATGAATAAAAACATCATATTCATTTTTTGCATGATACTTAGCTACTGAACCGTAAATTTCTAAAAAATCTCTAGCTTTGGCTAATAATCGAAATCCAATAATTGCCCTTAATCGAGATTGCCAATAGCTTTGTTTAGGAGAAATGCCAAATTTTAATCTTCCTTGCCCATATACCCATTCATGCAAGCAAGAGCCGTCAGAAATATAAATGGGCGCAGAAATGTTCTTTTCATTAAGAATTCTCTCTCGAAATCGAATCAATCCTAATCTTGATAATTCTTTTCTGCTACATTCTTCTAACATTTTTCCCGGAAAAACTTCAGGCACTATTTCACGCATTGTTCTAGCTTGTGTTTTTGAAATCCCGGTGACAATGGAAAGAGTTTCTGCTGTCGTTGTTTTTCCGGTCGAATATGTTCCGGAAATTGCAATGTGTAATTTTTTTGAATTGATCAAGGTATTATTCCTTTTCCAATACAAAGCTTCCACGTATTCCCAAATATGGATAGCCTGCAATTTTCACGTTACAATCGGCAATTCGGAACAGCTTTCCCCCTTTTTTTAATACGACTGTTTTTGGAACAGATGCGATAGCATTCACATCCATGCTATCAGTACAAGGGAGTGCGAAAGCAGAAAACGAACGCGCCCATAAATTTTTTGTTTGATCTCTATGTACATTATCCAATTTGTAAATTAACACTTGGGACATTTGAGCACCAGCCAACATCAAATCAAGTACATTAAGGGACCTTAAATTTGCTGCATTTACACCATGAGATATGGTTTCTAATGATTCTTGAACCACATTTATATTTGCAGTTATTTCAGAGTCTTCGCGACACAAAACTGCTGAATTAATATGTATGTCCCTACGCTTAAATAGGTTCCCGAATGGTTTTCCTGTTTCTATCTGAGCAATTTTTAGCAATTTATAAAAATCCATCTCATAAAGGTTGAAAAATGACTGTGGAGACAAATGGCTATAATACAAATCTGCCTTTGCATTGCCGATGCTCATTTGAAAGTGAGAGCAATTAATGTCCAAAGCCGTTGCACCTAAATATTCAATGCTAAAAGAAATATCCTCCAATTGATCCACTGGTTGATTTCCTAACTTCATGTCAATTTTTTGAAGCCAAGTTGAATTGACAGCTTCAATATTCTTATTTTTTAGCAGGAATATGCTTTCGCAAATTCTATTGCTTAGAACAAGGATATCGATTGTGCTCAAATGGGTATCTTTTCTTTTGCCTTCCGCTTTTAATGACCAATCATCTGGGTATATTACAGATGCTTGAATTTTAAGCTTGTTTTTTACACCATCCTCTGGAGTAATATCTTTGAACTCGTAATTTGTTTTCTTATACCCTTCGCCTAAATAGCGTCTTTTCTTTGATCCAAGAGACTCATCTATGGTTAACAATTGTTCAGAATAATTGGAAGAGATCTCCAAAAAGGAGCCTAACACTTCTTTCGGGTGCTCTAAGATACTTTCCATATGCACGCCTCCATAAAATAGTTGTTTGAAAATTAATATCAATCATTAAGATTCGTTTTAACATATTGATATTTTTTTAGTTCCAATAATGTTTTCGGTTTTGAATGATTTGATAAGCAAATGCCTTGCCAATGTATTTTTATTTATCGATTTTTCTTATTCTTAAAATTATTGTATGCCAGCAAGTCACTATATATTTGAATAGTTACATAGATATGTTATTTTCTCATTCTGGTAAGAAATATCGACCATCACAAATGGGTTGTGCTATGTGGTGCGATACTGGTCAGCATCGGAAAGCGAGGGTATTTAATATCAATTTGATTAGCAAATCTTATCAAAATGATAATACTTAAAATTACCTGTTAATCAATTTTGAATTATATTTATTCAAGGAATATTATTCGCATCCAAAGCATTTTTGCAATATAAAAAGAGGCTGGTTGCATAATTGCGACAGCAAATATGAACCTGAAAGCCCTTAGATTTTGCCCTTCAAACGGTATTAATCGATATGAACCTAAATATATTTTCAATGGTTTGGTAGATTCATTTTTCCGATACTTGATATTTCTTTATTGTAAATATCCATATAAACGGCGAATGCGTTTTGAGGTTATCAAATTAAGGATTGCCTGTCTTTATTCTTTACCACGGCATCGTTCCTAAGCCGTGGGGTACATGAAAACCGTGGCGCTGCAAAAACCCAAAAGCGAAGACGGCGCAAACAAAAGAACACTGTGGTAGCAGCACAAACACAGCCGCTAACACACGTTTGCCGGGCGGCCAAAGCACCGCCCCAAATTGCCGCTTTGAAGCCTCCGTCGGTGTCCTGCGCAAAAAGACGCGCAGGCACCGTCATGTCGGCTATGCGGCAACTTCGGCAAACGTGAAACGTTGGCGGCAATCAACTGGCACGAATGAATTGATAGTCGGCGTGTCAATTCTTGAAATAGAGGATAGGAACTTTAAAATGGTGCGCAAGAAAAGTCAAAACATGCCGCCTTTAGTGCGGCGGAAACAATATTTTAAGGTTTCTTTATAAGGTTATAAATTGTAATAACCGTTGAAAATAAATGTTAGCCAAAGGAGATAAACATGCTTCCCCAATTCAAACAAGATTTCTGGTTACTTTCGCGTGAAGCGAAAGGTTACTACGCATGGGCTGATAGAGAGCGTTGGCGGCTCCATCGAGCAATTCGCGGGAATTGGCGCCGCAACTGTATGTGTGACGATATCGAAGACTCCCGTCAACTTGTTGACATACTCTTCGAGAATGGATTAGGGCTTCATCCATTGTTGGACATTGCCTTCGAGGCATTTGCGCGCGCGGAAGTAAGGCTTGCGCTGCGATTCATTCCCCAACGAAGTAATGAGGAAAGATTGACCGGTCATCTCATTTCAGAATTGGAAGCAGCAATTCACATGGTCGCGGACTCATTTGCAGCCAAAGCTCTGGAGCGCTATGGGGAGGCAAAACAAATCGATTTCGCGTATTACGATTTATCGCAGGGTGGTCATGTCGAGAAAGAAACCGGCGGAGACCTTGGACTAATCATGTCGATTGATTTACCTGACAGACCAAAGTTAGTTAGTTACGCGGCCATTCAAGCGAAACGTCTTTTGGGTAGTACGCCATTGGATAAACGCCAATATGATACGCTCACTCGCAACTTCAAAGAAGGTTCTGCGTATCTTTTTTATGACTGTGAGTTCAACACACTCGCGCCACCGATGATATTCTCAGCAAGCGCATTAAGTGCCAGAAGAAATGCAAAGGATGAAACCGCGAGTTTTGTCACGGATCAGAAACACGTTTTCAGCGATGCACTTCCCCTGTCGCTTTGGCTTGTTACACAGCTTGGAACGGGTAAATCTGGTACTACATCACACGATTTTTCAAATGCATTCGGAGTGTTTCGCCAACAACACCGGCAAAATAATGAAGTGCAGGAGATTTCTCGGCTAGCAATGATTTCGATTGGACGACCTTTCAGCATTTCTCGTGACATCGAGGCGGGGCTGAGAATCGCACTATGAAAAGGTGGATAACAAATCATTTCAGCCGACCTCGAACCTCGTCGGCTGAGCTTGTACATGAAGGAGGTCTACCGGACGATATTGAATTTATTAATACGGATTCCTTAAGTGTTCGTGCTGGTGGTTTTCCTAATTATGTTTTAAAAATATCCCATGGCTGGTTTAATTGGCTTGTGCTATCTGTAAAGTAAGCGCAATGCAATTCTTCTGATTTTAATAAAATGTAATTTAACTATGGAGGAAATATGGCAGAAAAATCAAAGACAATGTACTGTAAATATGCCGCCCAAAATGTTGATATGCTCATTTCAAGTAAACCTTTTATGAATCAAATAGATGCTATTATTTCTGTTGCAAGCAACAAACTAAATCGACCTGATAAATATGCAAACATGCGTTGCAACAATCACTGCTTTACAGGCAAAGAACCGCCTAAAGATTGCTTGTACGTTGAGATTGACTCATTTCCTCAATGCGATGATGTTGTTTATATCGATAAGGACAAAACCAATGCAATTGTTAAAGATAAAGACCCAACTGGACAAATCCTATATTCTCATCAAATAAAACGAAATGATCAATGGCGCGCACATTGTTCTATAGGAATATCTCCTGAGATGATATTTAGTAGATGCAAGCTTGCAAAACAACTATTTGGCAATATGGACAATGTATAATTGCAGGTTGTTGCCGAACAACAGAAAGTCCATTATATCTTGTAGTTCAAAGGAACGGCTAACATGACGTTAAAGCACTGACTGTGAGCGAGGGGAAAAAAAACGAATACAAATGCCTCGTCGCGCTCCCAGAGCGGCATAATGTTATCGTTAAAATAATAGCGTGTAAACGCGCTAAAAGAAGAGCGCACCATGAATAATGGTATCCCGAACAACACGCCGGAAAAGAACATTAAAGTATCGTGCCAGTTTACAGATCGCCAACAGCCGCGTTACGCAAGGCCCTATCGGGCTCATGGCCTGTTTGGTGCCTCCGTCGGTGTCCACTCGCTACGCTCGGGCACCGTCATGTCGGCAATCAGGCCACGCCGTAACACGGCACACGTTGTAAAAAATGCTGCCCATTCTAAGTACAGATGCGATGGTGAAAATAGACAATGAAAATAGAATAAAGGAGGAGAGAAAACATGATTAACTACGATGACTCATTTAAAGTTTGGATTGAAATATTAAAACTTTTAGCATCCTTTTTGACTCCTATTTTAATATTGATATTAGGAATAATTATAAATAAAAATGTTGAAAAAAATAAAATTGCATTGTTGAAAGAAAAAGACTGGCAAAACCAATGGGCCGAAACATTTTTAATTCGAGCAATAAAATTTGAGGAAAATATTTCAGTTATAATCACCTCTCTTTACAGGTTGCAACAAGAAAATAACCAGCCGAACAAAAACAAAGAAGATAGCAAATTGAAAGAGATTAAAATTCTTGAAGAAATTAACAATAGCAGTGCTAATCTTCAATATTTAGACTGGGATATCCGAAATTTTGTTCAGTTTGCGATCATTAATAAGGATGAAGTGATAAAAAATCAAACAGAACTTATTGGCAAAGTAGCCAACTTAATTCAAAATAGGCAAGGCGATTTAGAAGCGGTCAGAGTACTTCAATTTGAATTTAATAAAGCGGTAAGAAATGCTCATAGTGAAATATTGAATAAAACAATTTGAGAAAAACATTAAAATTCAAAATAACGCCGCCGAAACTTAAAAGAATGGGCAGCACATTTTACAACACTAAGCGGTCTATCCGAAGCGAAAGCCGTAAAATATCGGCACGGACGCGCTTCGGATGACCGGTGTTGAACAAAAATGCGGGAAGTTGGCATGGGCGTTTTCATTCAAAACGCCCCGAACAATTAGACACTTCAACGGTTTTACCTGAAAAACGCAAGGAAACAATAAAAGCATGAGATGGAAATTATATATTTGGTCAATTATGGCGATCATCCTTTTAAGGTTTTTAGACCTTTACATAACCTATTTATACACGCCGGACCTCAGATCTGAATGGAATCCTCTTATTTCGATATTCGGTGTGTCGTGGTTGGGTTTTATTTTTACGCAATTTCTTATTGTCGCGTTCGTTTCTTCGTTGATGTTCTTTTACTACAACAGAACACCAACGGAAACAGTTCAGAAAGGCCTTTCTTTCAAAGATTTTATTTACGTATATTTTTTCGGAAAATTACGGCCGTGGCCGGGAAGAATTTTCAGCATACCGACCAATTTAAAGAGACACTTGGTTTTCAACGGATTTTTGTTTATGCTTATCACCATAATTATCAGTTGTTTAGCAATTGCAAATAATTTGCTGCTTATGTCACGTATAAATTTTTATGAAAGTTTTATCGGAAAATATTACAATTATTTTTTTCCGGTGAGTTTTATAATGATCACAATCTTTTCGGTTTATCTCTTTTTTGGTATTGAATATCGTAATTACAAAAAAGCATACAATTGAACTCAAGATTAGGACTTATTTTATTTTGTAAATCATTGAGCGCATCCCTGCCAAACGATAAATAAAAGAGCCGTCCATCAAAAGAATGTGCAAAACTTGAATCGCGTAACAGCCCATCTACAAAATGACCAGCGTCTGAATTTAGCATGTCGCGTCGAAGACTCCGTCACGCCGCCTAACGCCTCCCAGCCAAATACTGAAGAAGGGCATAAGAAACGCGCGCATAAGACAAAAGGCATAAAACAACCGGAAGAAACAAATATCGCTAAATTGGGATTCAATGAACGGATTCAGAATTCAGCTACCGAATTTATGAAAGGCGATTTAACCATAGCAAGAGTAATTGAAGTCAACAAAATCAATTCACATTTAATCAAACTCTTTTCGCCAGGAAGGTTCGCTTATGTATCTTGACATTCACGATGTGAGGCTTTGTGATAAGGGGTGTACGCAATGACACAAAACGTTCTTTTCTGCTGGAGCGGCGGCAAAGACAGCGCATTCGCGCTTTCTGAAATTCTTAATTCCAGCAACCGCTACTCCGTGGTGACCCTGTTGACTACGGTTACGGAAGATTATGACAGAATTAGTATGCATGGTGTCCGCACTGCTCTGCTTGAGGAACAATCAACCGCGTTGAATCTTCCACTTCAAAAAGTGCTCATTACAAAGGATTCCACGAATGATGAATTTGAACTCAAAATGCGTGATGTTCTCCAAGGGTTCAAGAACCGAGGGGTATCAGATGTTGTTTTTGGCGATATCTTCCTTGAGGACTTGCGCAAATATCGCGAAGATAACATGGCCAAACTTGATATGAATGCAATTTTCCCACTATGGAAGAAAGATACAAAATTGCTCGCACAATCCTTTATTGATTCAGGCTTCAAAGCAATCATCACTTGCGTTGATACAAAAGTTCTTGACGATAGTTTTGCTGGCAGGGAATTTAACAATCAATTATTGTCCGACCTTCCGTCTTCGGTTGATCCATGTGGTGAGAATGGAGAGTTTCATACATTTGTCTATGCAGGACCGATATTTGAAAAACAGATTTCAGTAACCAGAGGAGAGGTCGTATTGAGAGACGAAAGGTTTTGTTTCTGTGATTTACTACCCGCATGAAATCGGTACAAAACCCGCCTCGCCATCGTGGTTTCGGCGGTAGAAAGACAGAGCGCGCCGTGATATGCATTTACTAATCAGGAGCCCAGCCAGCAACAGACAACCAACACTACGCGGTCTTTCCGAAGCGAAAGCCGTAAAATATCGGCGCCGAAGCGCTTCGGATGACCGGTGTTGAACAAAGACGCCGGAAGTTTGCATAGGCCATGCAGTATGGTTTTTATAAAATGCCCACAATTGACCAAAAGAAGCTTTTAGGGACTTTTTGAAGCATTGACTTAAGAAAGATAGGAATGAGATAAACTTGTCTCGTAACAAAGACATGGAACACTTCCTGCGAATATGGTTAAAAAATGCCGGTAAACTATTTTTCGGCGTTTTGGCCATTTTCCGCTATTCGTTGTAGCAAAAACTACAAAACAACCATAATTAGCTATTTATTGATATAATTGTAGCTACAAAAGGTATATTTAATTATGACCAAATGGAATGAATTCGTCCCGGAAGAAATAGAATATGATTTTGAAAATGATAAATTGCAAAAACATGGCCTCACAATAGACGAATCGGTGCAGTGTTTTTACAACCCTTATACAATTCGAAAAACAAAAAATATAAGGACAGATTTAAAATGATAGGAAAAACCGATGCTGGTCGGACTCTTTGTATAATATTTCAATTGAAAAAGAAAAAAACAATCAGAATTATTACAGGATGGGAGCAAAAATATCATGAGCAAAATTAAAAATGTAAAAGTAAATAAAAAGGACTCAGCAATTGACGATTTAATTGCGAATAATGCTATGGAAAATGAAAAATGGGATAAAGTGGTTTCCGTAGTTCCAAAGCTATTACCTACATCTATTAGGCTGAGCACTCGAACTATCGAACGTGCAAAATTCTTTGCGCGAATTCACCATGCGCGGGGATATCAAACGTGGTTGAAAACTCTTATTGAAGAACGAGTCAATACCGAGTATGAAATATTTAGAAAATTAAAAAATGAAGACATATCTTAAAAAACTTTGGACCTCCCTGTCTAAAGCCAAAATATTGCGCACAAATCCAAAGAATTAGGGATCGCGTATTTTAACCAATAAAGGAAGGAAAAAATTATGCTCAAGGCGGCTTTTTTCGCAATTGTTTTATTCGTAACAATGTCTTTTTCGCAGTCTACTTTTTTAGAACTTACGGATTGTCCATACAAGGTTCAAAGTTATGACTCAAACAACGTTTTAATTGAAGAAAGCTTTATAACATACGATCAGTTACATCGCCCGCTGAAAGTAACCTTTAATGGCGACTCCATATGGACGGTTTATGCCCAGCACGGCGACACGCTCTATGAAATATATCATTATGGCATGAGTTCCGATACGGATTACGAAAAAATCGTAACGCCTGCAAACGGCAAACCCACGGTGTCATTGCATTTTGATAATAATAACTTTATGGACGAAAAGGATTCCTGCATTTACGATGGGGCGCAAAGGCTCATTAAAATAAGAATTAAAAATTACGGGGATTTTTCAAGCGGAGATTCTCTCATATATGTTTATAATACAGCAAATGAAGCGATCCAAATCAGACAATATGGAGACGGCGCATTGTGGGGCATTGAGGATTTTCAATATGACGACAAGGGAAGGATCCGGCGATACAGTAGTCGCGATTGTGAAACATGCAAAAGCGACGGGTATGATTTGTATCTTTATAACGACAACTCCGTTCGATGGATTGCCGGAAGCGGCTCCGCGCAAGGAAAGGAAAACGGGGTAACAATACATAGCGTTGGAAACCGGATAAATATTTCCATTTTGGATGAAAAGCTCTCAGTCCGGTCGTGCAAGATAATTTCAATGGACGGGAAAAAAGTCTTTCGGACAATGGCGCTCGACAATATGGAAACCAATAAAATATCTTTTCAACTGCCGGGCGGTTTGGGACATGCAAACAATATCGTGTCGATTGGATTAAACAATGGCGTTATTATAAACTCCATGGTAAAGAATAATTTTTGAGCGTGATGGTTCGTCAAGGCAAAAAAGCCGCCATATCTGCGGAACATGAACAAAAATAAGTACCCCTGGGTTTTATACAATGCCGCAATTGATCAAATTGTCGGCGTCAACTTCCGCTTCACTTCTTCTTTACTCTCCATTCTTCAACAGCCGATTGCCTATTTCCTTGCCGTCTTTATATTCAACTTTGTATCGGCGGTTGCTATCTTCCGAAAACATGATTATATAGCCGGCGCCTTTTTCAATTTTTCCCATTAATTTTCCATCAGGGGCATAGGATTCCGCGGAAACCATAAGTTTGTTTTTATAAACCGCATGCGCCCGGATTGCGCCATAGAGAAAATATTGCCGTTCTTCAACGATTGTTCCATTTTCATATACC
>Ga0224523_1000045_pt1 | contig 87181 bp, 74 predicted proteins | sample CFST50metaG_FD_182732 | JGI IMG/M metagenome (GOLD analysis project Ga0224523, IMG submission 182732) | Peat soil microbial communities from Stordalen Mire, Sweden - C.F.S.T50 | ecosystem: Environmental > Terrestrial > Soil > Wetlands > Peat | place: Sweden: Norrbotten County, Stordalen Mire... | reverse complement strand
GTTGATGGCTCTGTATATCAACATTTATGTTGATGGCTCTGTATATCAACATTTATGTTGATGGCTCTGTATATCAACATTTATGTTGATGGCTCTGTATATCAACATTTATGTTGATGGCTCTGTATATCAACATTTATGTTGATGGCTCTGTAAGTTGTTTTACATAAACAACATAAATGTTGTTTTACATTAACACTATTTTTCCGGTATCAGCACAAGTACATTCACTTTTTCTTTTTTCAATTCATTAATATTTGTCCAAACTTTTTTATATTCACCGTTCACCCATAGCCTTGCCTGGTCGCTGTAATAGGGCTGTTGCGGCTGTCCGGATTCACCCGTTGGGAGTACAGAATAATAGCTTTTCGAATCAGACATATCCGCAATAAATCTCATAGATGCCCCAAGATAAACATCAAAATCCGTTGTATTCAGAGCAGAATAAAAATTATATTCTGCATTTGCGATAGTTGTTCCGTTGCCTCCAATTTCATAAGGTCCGATATTTAGAATAGGACTGAGAGCCGGAACAACACCAAGCGGGTGTTTCATAGTCACCTTGTGCACTTCTCCCCAAATCCATTTATTGAAATCCGGTGATTGAAATTTTTTATTTAAGCTCTCGATAGCTTCCCGGAAGCTTTTTCTTATTATTTCGAATTTATTTTCCGGTTTTCCGCCTGTTCCCTGAATATCAAACATCCAAGAATTATTTTCTCTTAAAAGTTTTGCGGTATTACGAACGGGAATATTTTTAATGAAAATATAATTTTCAAAAAGAGCATCTCCGAGCTTGTCTTTATAAATATTTTTATAAAGCTGTACTTCGAATTCCGAAAACAATGTAGATGCAGTGCTGTAAGGCTTCATTTCGTAATCCCATTTTTTCAGCAATCTTAAATTAACAGTTTCATCCTGGCTCATACTCAAAGAATCTTTGTACGCTTCAAATAAATAATAACAGAATTCCTTTGCCTGCAATGAATTTACGTCATTTTGTATTAATTTAAACTCGTTCGCGTTAAAGTTATTTCTCTGCTTCAATAAATTTTCAATACGCTCTGCACGATACGGTGGTTCATATAAATTGGAAATATAATGTTTGTAATCTTTTTCGGGTTTATTGTTCGCAGTTACAATATATTCTTCTTTCGGATTATACGTCTGCGGAAGGTCATCAAAATTAATATAACCTGTCCATTCAAGCTCACCGTTCGACGGATACATTGCAGTATTGTCGTTAGCTGTATTTTTTCTGATGGGTACTTTTCCTGCGGCATGATATCCGATATTTCCGCCAATATCTGCGTAAACAAAATTAGATGCAGGCAGGTTAAAATCTTTCAAAGCATTTTTAAATTCATTCCAGTTCTTTGAATTGTTCAGTTCATAGAAACACAAAATTTCATCACTGAAATCAAAGCCCGTCCATTTAAAAGTTAAAATTTCTCCGGGTGAAGAATAAAATTTTTGATTTCCCATCAAACCTGTTTTTTCCATGCCGGAAATTACGGGACCGATATTCGTATGAAACACGGTAAAGAAATATTCGTCATTGATGTCTTTTATCTTAATGCTCTCAAGCGTGCTATCGAGGTAATAAGAGACATTTTTATAAATATATTTGCTTTGATTTGAGGAATCCCTTTTTAACACATAAAAATCCGCATCATCATTCATAAGATTTGTTATACCCCAGCTAATATAATTGTTTCTGCCGATTGCAATTCCCGGAACACCAGGAATGGAGAAGCCGCTTATATTCAATTCAGTTGTTTCATTATACAAATCTACTTCAATCCATTTATCGGGAACCTGCAGAGCGAGGTGCGGATCGTTTGCCAGTATTGGCTTTCCGCTTTCCGACTTTTTTCCGCTTACTACCCAGGCATTGCTTCCTATATGCGTTCCCGAAATTCCGAGGTAATTCCTGTACCCGAGATTTGTTTTGAAAAATTCTCTTCCCAGTTCAGCAAGATTTTTATAATTTTCCGAAATCTGCAGCTCTGTAATTTTTTTAGTTGTAAGAGAGTCTTTATTTTTATCGGTTGATTTTTTTTCAGACTTAATTATAAATGATGCGTCTTCAGGATAATTCGGGAAAAAATCTTTCGCCTTTTCAAGACCAAATTTCTTTACAATTTCACCGAACATAAAATCCGTGTACCAGGATAGATTAAGTTCCCACCCCATCAGCCTTATCAGCATAATCGAATGTTCGGGTTTCCAGTATTCAGGCTTGTAATTTAAAACATCAAATTCAAGCGGAAGATTTTTGTTATGAGCCGAGATGAATTCATTTACTCCGGCACAGTAGTTCTGTAAAATTAATTTTGTTTTTTCAGAGAGAGACTGGTAGAACATAATTGATAATTTATCAATCCCGATTGTTCTGAATAATTTATCATATTCCAGTGCATCTTTTCCGAATATCTCCGACATCCTTCCTTCGGCAATCCTTCTGTATAAATCCATCTGCCACAATCTTTCCTGCGCGTGAGTGTAACCAAGTGCAAAATATAAATCGCTCTCATCCTGAGCTACGATGTGCGGTACTCCGTATCCATCCCTGTATATAGCAACACTGTCGGAAATTCCGTTTATCTTAACATTCCCGCTGACCTGGTAAGATGATTTTTTTGTGAGGTTATTAAATAATATAACAAGCGTAATAACAATTGTTAAAAGCAGTAAAATTACACCCGAAGTATTTTTAATAATAGGATTTAATTTAATCATTAATTAAAATTGTTATTTAGAAAATAAAAAAAAAGGTTAATTTCTTTATTATTTTCTATTTTTCAATTCATATTCATCTGTAATGTTGTGTAGTAAAATGTATTTGGTAATAAGAAAATGGGAAATTGGTCTCTTACAATGTTAATTGTTAATTATTATTGGAAAATAATATAGAGTATCAAATACCAGAAATATTTATTTATTGATTCTTAAAGTATAAAACTGACTACTGCTTATACAATAGCGTTCACTTAAATTTAAATAATAAATTCCGGGTGTTAAATCAACATCTAAATAAATCGGCTGACCGTTTGTTGTATTATTACTGTAATTTATATATACAAACTGACTGTTATATACATATAAATTTATTGAAAGTTCTGTAGGAACAGGGTCAACGACAATGTGATAAGTTCCGGAAGTAGAAGCAGTGAATTTAAAGATATCAATATCGCAGACAGGGAAGATCTTACCCTGAATGTTAGTATTTAGTGATATTTCAGCGGCTTGAGAAAAGCTATTGTTAATTTCATAAATGTCTGAGCTGTCTAAATTTATACGGAATGCATAAAATTGATTACTGCTCTGAGACTCTCCATTTAATTGTAAATAATAATTTCCTTTCTCTTGTAATGTAAATGAATGAATTGGATGACCGTAAAGTGAATCGACAATATTTTCTATTATATTTTGCTGAGAATTATACAAAATTACCTGCATTTTAATATCCGATGGTACAGTATCGACGGCAATTTCAAGAACACCCTGCGTATTTATTACAAATGTAAAAAAATCTATATCATAAAATGGCCGGATTTTACCTTTTATTGTTTTTCCTAATTGTATGGTTTTAGATTTCGAAATGTCATTGTTGATTTCATAAATATCCGATGTATCGAGAGTGACTTTGAGTGAATATTGATTGATACTATCCAAATCTTCATTAATTGCTTTACACCTTATATAATACTGTCCGGGTTCGCCGAGATACGTCTGGTAAACAGGGCTACCATAAGTATTTCCCGTAGCCCAGGCAATTTCGGTCTGACCACTGCCGTATAATCTCATATCCATTATAAGATTCGATGGAACATTTTCAACTGCAATTTCAATAACACCGGCTTGATTAATTTTGAATTTGAAAAAATCCGTATCATTAATCGTTTCAATTTTTTCTTTTTTAACTATACCTAATTGAATTTCATCGGCGCAATTTATTTCATTGTTCCCGTGAGGACAGGAATCGGTAGTTGTAATAATAATTTCTTGCTTATTAACTGGATTTTCTTTGCAGCATATTAAAGATATGATTATTAAAGCAACAATAAGAAAAGAGTAATATCTATACAATTTCCACCTCCGGAAAAATTATTAAATAAGTACCAATATCCTGAACCAGGAACAATAAAATTATTCTTACAAAAGATTTTGTAATTAATTCATTTCATTAAATGTAAATTCCTCATTTCGAAGGATAAAAGCAAGTATATAATCTTTCGATAAAATATTGGAAGCCGGAAGATTGTCTTTGATAAATATTAAATTTAAAGCTATTCTTGTGATTAAAATTTATCTTAAGCTTTTATAAAAAATAGGCCAAATATTTAATTTGACCTACATTAAAATTTATTTCGCCTGTTTTTTGTCATTCCAGCAAGTTTTTAGCTGGAATCACCATTTCACTATCTAACTATTTGATGAGCATCATCCTTTTCACATTACTGAAATCATTTGCAATAAGTTTGTAAAAATAAACTCCGCTTGCTAATTCACTCGCATTGAAATCGACCGAATAACTTCCCGCAGTTTTGATTTCATTAACGAGAGTTCTAATTTCCCTTCCGAGTATATCATAAATTTTTAATTCCACATATACTTGTTTCGGAATTTCAAAATTTATTTTTGTTACAGGATTAAAAGGATTCGGAAAATTTTGAGATAAAGAGTATGATTTTGGAACACCCGTATTTTCATTTTTCATTCCTGTGTACGCATCTATCGTTAAACCGATATTTGGTCTTGAAGTAAGTAAAGCGGCAGTCCATGATGCTGAACATCCGTCTCCTGTAATTAAATCGTTACAGTACCCGCAAGCCATGTTTGATGCCGGTGTCGAATAAACAGGTGAATATTGCGTATAAGAACTGTTATTATAACAAATTTCTATCATCAGGTTGCTTGTACCATCCCACGAAAAAGGAGTATTCAGGTTTATATACTTCCAGCCTATTCCTGAAATTGTGTAAATGTCGCTATAACAAGTAGTCCAGCCCGTTGAAATGTATCCTGCTAATGTTGCAGCCGATGTACTTTGCATTTTCACATTGAATCCGAACATTGGAGCAGGGTCAGCGGAAATTATATTGAATCCGATTTTAGTAATCAATCCGGCTGCACCACCGTTCGCTAAAATTTCAGCGGCAGTATAGAGCATATCGGTTCTGCCATCCATCCAGTTGGTCGTAAAAGGATAATTTGATGATACCGTTCCTGTTCCGACGATAGCATTTGTTTGTGAAATTATTTTGAAGCTGTACAATTGTGTTGAATCCGTATTGTGAGTTGCCGATATATCTCTTGCAAATATTCTATAATAAATCGAATCATTAAAATTGACATCTGATTGAGTTGAATTAAATGCTGCTGAATAATTATTACTTCCGTTATTCGCGAGGTTAAATCTTCTTATTCCTGTTGATGGATTATTTATGTACCATTTTACCCAAACACTATCTACACCTATAATATCTATTACAGATGCACTCGCCGTCGCAGGCCATAATGCTTTTGGAGTATTTGGAATGGAATTCGCAACGATTACAGGTCCCTGGTAATCAGGTGAAGCTGTAAAAGAATAATAACCCGCAGGCGCTCCGCCCGGAGAAGTTGAAACTCTGTTTGCCGTATCGACTGTTTTAATATAATATCTGTATGTTGCGGGCGAACCGTTTCCGGGAATATTTGCAATCCAGTTATTTCCTGAAGAATTTGTCATTACAACGCTGTCCGTAAAAGTGGTTCCTCTTGTCCAGAATACTTTTGTCTGCCCTGATTTTAATGGAGCGTTCATCACAGTAATCGAACAATTAACTGTGTACGGTCCGTTTTCATTTTCTGTGTTATTGAGTGGAGTATGAGAAATCGATGGTCCGAACGGAACGCCGAAAGAAATAATTGTTGAGCAATCGCCAAAAATATTATATTGTTCCATTAATTTTAATCCTTCTCCCGTACTTCCCCCATTCATATCCATTGCTTTCATTATTCCGAAGAAACAAATCGCACCTACGGATTTTTTGTATCCGTTTGCAAGTAAATAAACAGAATAACTTTGCATATCACACGGAGGCACCCAGCTTGCATCTGTCGAAGAACCAAAAGCTCCTATTGCACCTTTTACATTATTTGTATCCCCTGCTCTCAGCCATGCTTCTTCCATACATTCGTTCAAAGTAAAATTTCCGTTCAAGCAAGCAACATCTATTACAAAAGGATTTTTATAGCCATTTGCCAATTGATAAATTTGTGTTACTCCGAAACCCGTAGTTCCCCACGATGTTCCCGAGCCGTGACCGATATAATTTAAAATACTTCTTCCGTTGTTTAACGAATCTGTTATCATTTGCTGTGTAGCATTCGGGTCATAAATCCGGTCAACCGATGTAAACCCGTGCGCCATAAGTGTATCCCTTAAAAAATTTGCCCGTTCGTAATCATAATACGGAGGAGTTCCGCCGCTGTAATTGCTTGCGACGCCTGTTCCTTTATGATACCACGCTGAATTTAAACCAACATCAGGGTCTTTTTCATATCTTATAAGTTTTTTCAAAACATAATTTAAACTTGTAACCGTTTGAACCGAAATTCTTGAAATGAATGCATCAGGATAAGCATCATTACCCGCAAGCTTTACGTAACACGGGTCGGATGGTGCCGCTTCGTACGTTCCGTTCATAGTCGGTATATCTGCAATGTCACCAACGAGAATTATATACGTTACGCTTCCCGCCGAATTATACATATTTTGTATAAAAGACTGAATCGCTAAATAACCTGCGCCTGTGACAACCGGATATTCCGCAACGGTTACGTTTAGACCTCTCGCTTGTTTCCATTGAACAAAGGGTGTCATAGAACTCATATAATTGGTCGGACAAATTATAAGCATTCTTCCGGGTTCGGGAATCGAATCAAACATCGTATTATCCACACCGTAATTCATAAAGAGTTGTCTGTAAATTCCGGCAAACTCTCCGCTGACTCTGTTAAGCGGATTTAATCTGTAAAATGGATTTACAATTGTTTTGCTATAATCAGGATATATTTCTATAACAAGTTTTCTGTAAATTCTAAGTAATCCTTTTTTTGCATTATACTGTACCGGGTTAAAATGGACTGTCATGCCTCTCAAATCCCTTACAATATAAGGTTCATCGAGCGTTACATTTTTAGAAGGATACCACGCATCAGTATTATATATTTGATTAAATGTATATGGAATTGAATTCGGGTCTATATTTCTCGAAAAATGTCCTTTCGAAGGCATTACAGGTTTTGTTTTCGTTTCATAAAAATCCTGTTCAATGATTTTAAAATTCATAGCCGCCTGGTCGGGAATAACTACACTCTTGCAAAAAGTCGGCAGTTGAGGAAAACCTTTTTCCATCAGCTGGTTCATATCGTTTGCAGTCAGGTTCAAATAGGTATTACCGTTAATTTTAATTTCGGACTGTTTGAAACCGGCGAAATCATATTCGATTTTAATGCTGTTCGCATTGGAATTCAGTACATTAGCTTTAGTTCCGGTGTTTAAGGTTTGAGCGTTGAGGGAGAAAAATGAAAATAGGAATATAAAAACAAGAAAAGAAACTTTCTTCATGTTGCAAATTTAGATTTAAAAGTAAAACTGTATAAAGATAAAGAATGTAAAATTAAAAAGGAATATAAAAAGTTTGAGAAGTTCGAAAAAATAATAAACATATATTTTTATAGTGCGGACATTAACACTGTTCCCCGCCGTTGTGATATGAACTCGCCGTTGTTGGTGTTAGCCGCTCTTTGGCGTCACCAACAGCCGGAACCCGCCGTTGTTGGTGTTAGCCGTTCCTTGGCGTCACCCAACAACCAGAACCCCGCCGTGATTGGTGTTAGCCGCTCTTTGGCATCAACAACAACCAGAACCCCGCCGAGCCGCTCTTTGGCCTCACCAACAACGGCGGGAAATAATATTGAAAATTATTATGATATTTTTTCCGATACAAAATTAATATCCTTATTTTTTCTTTCAATTTTCAAAAATTAATTGGTTCATTCCATCTTACACTTAAATTAATTGTATGTACATTATAAAATCTGCCATATCCTTCGAATGCAACTTGAGGATTAAAGGATAAATCAAACTTAATATTAAAACGTGCAAAATCGGGTAAAAATATAAATGGTATTTTAAGCCCTGCCCCATAAGTAAATTGATGCTGATTTAATATGTAATTATCACCTATATTAAAATCTTTATCATAATATCCTGCACGAAAAGAAAAAGCATCAGCTAAAGTTATTTCTGCTCCTGCTTTATAAGTTGTATAATAACCTGAATTCAATAACTTTTCGATTTCTATCTGTCCAATGAAATTAATAAGTTTTAGGTTACCATTTTTTATTTTTACATTCTTTATAAAATTATAACTCGCTCCTAATCTGAATATTACCGGAAGAGGATCTGACATTTTTGTATATGGTTCTTCACTAATTATTTTATCTACTTTTACATTATTTAAATTATATAATGCAGACCCTAAAGTTAATTTATGAATGTAATTTTTTGAATCAGATAATTGAAATATTTTTACAATGCCTATATCAATGGGAAAAATAGTTTGAGGAATAATTATTTTATCAATGTGTAAAATATTCAAATTAATTCCTGCAAAAAAATATTTAAAAGGTTGATAAGCGTAATTAAAATTATACAAATTATATTTCCATTCAGCAGAAGATTCAGGAATACCATCACCGCTGTTTGCATTCAGACAAACAAAACTAAAACCAAATGCACCATACCTTCCGGAATTATAAGAAATATTGAAATCATATAAGTATTTTTTTTCATCTGCACTTACATAGGAGAAATTTGTTGTTATAGGTTCGGATAATCCAACTGTTGCCGGATTGTACCATGAGGAGAATTCATATTCAGGGTAAGCAACAAGTCCTCCTCCCATACTTATAGCCTTTGCAGAAGGAGACCTGTCAAGATAAAATTCCTTCATAAAATTATTGTAAACATTCTGCGGATATACAGGTATTGACACGATTAAGTAAAAAAATAAAATTAATGATTTCATTTTTGATTATATAATTATTTTCATAATAAATATTTAAGAACTTCAACAATCCCCGCCGTTGTTGGTGTTAGCCGCTTTGGCGTTAACAACGGCTTTCATTCTAAAAATGTCAAAACGGCTTTTCCCATCTGAAACTAAATTCAAACGTATCTACTTCAGGTTGCGGGCAAAATGAATAATCGAATCGCATGCTGAATGGCATTAATTCTTCGGCTAAGAATATAAAAGGTATTTTAATTCCTGCACCATAATTAAACTGATGCTGATTCGTTGTAAAATCACTTCCGAATGATACATTCCTGTTAAAATATCCAATCCTTACTGAAAAAGCATCCGCTATTGTAATTCCTGCACCGGCTTTATAAGTTGTATAGTACCCGGAATTCAATAACTTTTCTAATTCTATTTGACCTATAAAATTAATAAGATTCATTTCACCTGTTTTAATTTTCGTTTTGTACAGAAAATTATAACTTGTCCCCAATCTTAAAATGACAGGAAGCGGATAGGATTCTTTTGTAAAATGATTTTCAACTTTGACGTTCATTATATTATATATTGAAGAACCTAATGTTAATTTTTGAGAAATGTGCTTTGAATCCCGGAATTGAAAAATTTTTAATATGCCTAAATCGATAGGATAAATAGTTTTTGTTGAAGTTTGAATGTTATCTATTGATAATAAATTCAAATTAATTCCGGCAAAAAAACTCTTAAACGGTTGATATGCGTAATTTAAGGTATACAAATCATATATCCAGATTCTATTATCCTCCGGAATACCATTTCTATAACTGGACTCTAAAAATATTTTACTAATACCAAAAGCGCCGAATTTTCCGGAATTATAAGAAGCTTCCATATCATAATAGTATTTTTTTTCATCTGCACTTGCATAGGATAAATTTGTTGTTATAGGTTCGGATAATCCAACTGTTGCCGGATTATACCAGAAAGAGAATTCATATTCAGGATAAGCAACAAGTCCTCCTCCCATACTTATAGCCTTTGCAGAAGGTGACCTGTCAAGATAAAACTCCTTCATAAAATTATTATAAACATTCTGTGGATAAACCGATGCTGAAAAAATCAGACAAATAAATAAATACTTAATACTTACTATTACGATGGGTTTCATAAAATAATTTTATTAAGTTAATAGAATTAATTTAATTCGCCTTTAACCTGGCTTTGCTAAATATAAAAGGAGCTGAGCTGCGAAAAATTTTAAATCATTACTTTATAAAATGTATTTTATTTTATATAGGCAAATTTATTTAATAGAAATTTTAATATGAATAAACCAAGAACGTCAGAATTCGGATGGAACAATAATTTACAAAATATATTCATTTGTAGAAAATGTCAAGATAAAAGTGTTATCTATTGATAAGTTTTACAATTCTACTAACGTAAATAAAAAAAACTCATTTCCATCCCTGTTATGCGGGATGGGAATGAGTAGTTGTTCTTATAATTTGAAAAGTAAAATCACACAGTCTTTTTGAGACCGGTGACAAAATATAATTACAAAAGTATTATCTGATTTCCTTTAATATTTTTACAGCTTTTTCGGGAGTGAGCTTTGTAAAGACCTTATCGTTTACCATCATCGCAGGTCCCTGGTCGCACATTCCGAGACAATTTGTAAATTCAAGAGTGATTTTTTTATCTTTTGTCGTTTGTCCGATTTCGATATTTAATTCACGCTTTACTGCTTTTTCAACTTCCTCTTTGCCTGCAAGGTCGCATACGATTGTTTTACATAGTCTTACGATGTTCCTGCCCTGCGGTACACTGTGTAAAAACGAATAAAAAGAAATAACACTGAAAACTTCGACCGGATGTATATCGAGCAGTCTTGCGACTTCCTGCTGAGCAAAATCCGGTATATATGTATGTTCACGCTGAATTGCCTGAAGTATAGGCATCAATGCCGAGCGTTCTTTTCCATATTTGGTTACGAGTTTTTCAATCTCTTCGGTCATTGAATTTTTTTCCAAAACTAACATAGAAATTCCTTAATTATTTTTTTAAAAGTAATTCGACTTTATTTATTAAAAGTTCGGGTGTAATTGGTTTTTCAACAAAATCATCAACGGGTACCATATCGCTTTTGCCAAAATCCATTCCAACCGTCTTAGAAACAGAAGTGTACATTAAAATAGGTGTTTTAATGTTTTCTTTACGAAATTTTTGTGCAAGGAAAAATCCGTCATCAGGCTCATCCATCATAACATCGAGAATAATAAGGTCGGGTGATTGTTTTTTGACGATATCATATCCGTCTTTTGGATTGCTTGCTGTGATGACTTTGTGTCCTTTTGCATTTAAAACAAGAGTAGATGCTTCTCTGATATCAGGATCATCATCAATTACTGCTATTAACGCCATAGATTTCCCTCCGGAGAAATATTTATATTTATAAAATTACAACTATAAAATAAAAATTCATTAGCCTTTTATCTATTCAAAAAGAATTCTCTTGATAAAGAATTTCTTTTTACATTGAAAGAGAGCGAATTATACGGTATTTTTGTAATACAAATCATAATAAATGGTCTAAAAAATCTGTTGATTTATATTCTTTTTGAAAGCACTTCATTAAGGAAGTCCACAATATTTAAAAAGAAAACTTTTAAAAATTTATCATTTAGAAAGGGTTAAACAAAATGGATAAAACAGTACTTATTATTCTGATAGGAAAAAGGAAAGATACAGCGGTAAAAGTTCAGCAATTACTTACAGCATGGGGATGCCTGATTAAAACAAGGCTCGGAATTCACGACGGAATTCTCGATAATTGTTCCGACCAGGGACTTTTGATTCTTGAATTATACGGAACAAAAGAACAAAAGGACGAGCTTGCAAGAAAAGTCAGTTTAATCGATGGAGTTTCATCCAAATTGGTCGAGCTTGAAGACCCGAAATAAAATTTTATAATTATAATCCGGCAAATCCTTAATATTTGCCGAAAAAAATATACAGGAAAGAGATTTATGCACAAAAAATTATTTGATAAATATCCTCCAAAGGATAAGAGCAATCTTATAGCCATTTTGCAGGATGTACAGGCTTTGTATGATTATTTACCGGAAGTAGCATTGCAGGATGTAGCGGAATATGTTGGTATTCCACTAAGCCGCGTTTATGGCGTTGCAACATTTTATAATCAGTTCAGATTGATTCCTCTTGGCGAAAATGTGATTCGCGTTTGCAGAGGAACTGCCTGCCACGTGAGTAATTCCGCTAATATATTATTTAACCTTGAAACGACTTTGAACATAAAAGCCGGACAAACTACGCGGGATAAAAAATTCACACTCGAAACCGTAGCTTGCATCGGAGCTTGCAGTATTGCCCCGGTCATAACGGTTAACGATGAATATTACGGAAGATTAGCCGTGAAAGAAATTCCGTCCATTATTAAGAAATATTCCACTAAACCAAAACAATCAACCGAAAAATAGAAAGCGATATTAAATGAAAACATTTTTAGACATATGCTGCAGTGAATGCTGGCACACAAATGAAAAGCCGTGCGACCAGTTCGTTAAATGCTGCACTGAAGGTCCTTTATGTCATCACAATCCCGATTGCGAAAAGAAATTTAAAGATTTAAATAAAACTTTAACTTATAAGGAACACGAACTTCCTATAATTATAATAGGAAAAGGTACCTGCGGTCTTGCATCGGGTGCACAAAAAACCGAAGATGCAATAAGGGCTGAACTTGAGAAACTGAATATTAAAGCTCAGATAGAAACCACGGGATGCGTTGGAATCTGCGCCAAAGAACCAATTGTTGATATTAAGCTTCCGGGCGGAGAAAGAATTTCGTACTGCGAAGTTACTCCGAAAATTGTTCCAAAGTTAATCCAAAAGACTCTCGTCGAAAAAGAAATTTATAAAGAAAATTTTCTCGGAACATACGGGAAAACTGAAAACGGATATTTGAATATAAATGAAACGCCGTTCTTTAAACACCAGATGAAAATTGTACTCGAAAATTGCGGAGTAATAAATCCGGCTTCAATAGATACATACATTGCAAACGGAGGCTTTAAGGCTTTGGATAAAGTTTTGTTGCATCTTAAACCGGAAGAAGTTGTGAAGGATATTCTCGACAGCGGACTTAGAGGTCGCGGCGGCGGCGGATTCCCGACGGGAAAAAAATGGGATTTTGCACTTAAACAAAAAACCGACCAGAAATATATTATTTGTAATGCTGATGAAGGTGACCCGGGTGCTTTTATGGATAGGTCTGTTCTGGAAAGCGACCCGTATAAAGTCGTCGAGGGTATGATTATAGGCGGTTATGCAATAGGCGCATCAATAGGTTATATTTATTGCCGCGCTGAATATCCACTTGCAATTTCACGTTTGCAAAATACAATAGCGAATTGTGAAAAGTACGGATTGCTCGGAAATAATATTTTGGGAAGCGGATTTAATTATAAACTGAAGATTAAAAAGGGCGCAGGCGCATTTGTTTGCGGTGAAGAAACGGCGCTGATGGCTTCAATCGAAGGTAAACGCGGAATGCCAAAGCCAAGACCGCCATACCCGGCTGTCTCAGGCTTGTGGGGCAAACCTACAGTCGTGAATAATGTTGAAACATTTGCAAATATTGCACAGATATTCAAAATGGGTTCTGAAAAATTCGCATCGATTGGAACAGAAACCAGCAAAGGAACAAAAGTATTTGCTTTAAGCGGAAAAGTCAGAAACACAGGATTAGTTGAAGTTCCGATGGGCGTCACGCTGCGTAAAATCGTATTCGATATCGGCGGCGGAATCCGGGATGACAAAAAATTTAAAGCTGTACAAATCGGCGGACCATCGGGCGGATGTTTACCGGAGTCAGTTATGGATACGAAAGTTGATTATGAATATTTAAAAACCGTTGGCGCAATGATGGGTTCAGGTGGATTTGTTGTAATGGATGAAAGTACCTGCATGGTTGACATAGCAAGATATTTTTTAACTTTCATACAAAATGAATCCTGCGGAAAATGTGTTCCGTGCCGCGAAGGTACAAAACGTATGCTCGAGATTATTGAAAGAATTCCGAGAAGCTATAAAAACACAAAAAATAAACTTGAACAACTTCAAAGATTTAAAGGAATAATTCATTTGCAAAGATTAGCCGATGTGATAAAAGATACTTCTCTTTGCGGTCTCGGTCAATCAGCTCCGAATCCGGTTCTCTCGGGCTTGAGATATTTCAGAGACGAATATGAAGAACATTTGTATGACAGAAAATGTAAAGCAGGAGTTTGTAAAGAACTTTTGACTTTTACAGTTGATAATGATGTCTGTACAGGCTGCGGACTTTGCGCAAGAAAATGTCCCGTTGAAGCAATCATCGGAGAAAAAAAGCAAGCTCATTATATCATTCAGGATAAATGTATTAGATGCGGAATGTGCGTGGATTCGTGCAAGTTCGAAGCAATAGAAATTAATTAGAAGATTTATAAAATTTGTAAAATTGAAAATTATTATATAAATGGTAGAACTAACGATCAACAAAATAAAAGTTAAGGCTGAGACAGGAATGACGATTCTTGATGCGGCGAAATCTGCAGGAATTAAAATTCCGACACTTTGTCATTTGAAAGGTTTATTTCCGACAGGCGCCTGCAGAATTTGTTCAGTCGAAGTCGAAGGTCAGCGCGGATTAATTCCAAGTTGTGCTTACCCCATCGCAAATGATATGGTCGTGGACACAAATTCACCGAGAGTCAGAAGAGCCAGAAAAACTATAGTAGAATTATTAATAGAAAATCATCCGCAGGATTGTTTGATTTGCGTTAGAAATAAAAATTGTGAACTTCAGGATTTATCTGCACAATACGGCGTCAGGGAACATCGTTATTTGGGTGAATCAAAAGAACATGCAATCGATATTTCGAGCCCTTCAATTGAAAGAGACCCTGCAAAATGTATTCTATGCGGTCGCTGTGTAAGAGTATGTAACGAAATACAGAATGTCGGCGCAATAGATTTCACAAAAAGAGGATTTTCAAGTATAGTAACTACGCCTTATAATAAAGGCGTTAACATTAGCGATTGCATTCTTTGCGGTCAGTGCATTTTAGTTTGCCCGACAGCGGCATTAAAAGAGAAAAGTGCTTCGAAGGAAGTTACAAATGCACTCAATAGTAAAAATAAATATTGCATAGCTCAGATTGCTCCCGCTGTAAGAGCAACTCTCGGCGAAGAATATAATATGCCGCTTGGTTCTGATGTTACGGGACAAATAATCACAGGCTTAAGAAGAATGGGATTTAAAAAAGTTTTTGATACAAACTTCGCTGCCGACTTGACTATAATGGAAGAAGCGACCGAATTAATAAACAGGATAAAGAATAATAAACCGCTTCCGATGTTTACGAGTTGCTGCCCGGGATGGGTGAAATACATAGAGCATAATTATTCTGATTTACTGGAACTCGTTTCGACTTGCAAATCCCCACACGAGATGGAAGGTGCTATTCTGAAAACATATTATGCGAAGAAAATCGGAATTGACCCGAAAGATATTTATATAGTTTCAATAATGCCCTGCACGGTTAAGAAATTCGAATCTCACAGACCTGAATTAGTAGAAGAACATTTACCGGATGTCGATGCAGTATTAACAACAAGAGAACTTGTAAGATTTTTTAATATGGCAGGAATCGATTTTGCTGATTTACCTGAAGATAAATTCGATAATCCTCTCGGTGAATCAACCGGCGCGGCAATTATATTCGGAACAAGCGGAGGCGTGATGGAAGCCGCTTTGAGAACTGCATATCATATGCTGACAGGAAATGAACTGGAAAAACTTGAATTTGCAGAAATCAGAGGATTTGAAGGAATTAAAGAACTTACTGTTCATATAAACGGATTAGACTTAAATGTTGCAGTTGTAAACGGAGTTGGCAATGTTGCGAAAGTGCTTGATGATATTAAAACGGGAAACTGCAAATATCATTTCATAGAAGTGATGGCATGTCCGGGCGGATGCATAAACGGCGGCGGACAACCTATTCACAGTAAACCGGAAAAATTAATTAAAAGAATAAAAGCGTTATATAGTATAGATAACAAAATGAGCAATAGGAAATCCCATGAGAATGAATCGGTCAAGACTTTATATAAAGAATTTTTAGTTGAGCCAAACAGTCACAAGGCTCACGAAATTCTTCACACAACCTATACGAAAAGAAAAAAATAAAAAGTTTTCTTCCCTCTTCTCATAGGAGAAGGACAGAGGAAAACTTAAAATTATATAGAAATTAAACAAACACTCTATCTCTCCCCTCTCCTCATAGAGAGGGGCAGGGGGAGAGGTTGGAATTTAAATAGGAAATAGAAACTTTAACAATAAAGTAATTTACAGGTTATAACTGGACAAACTTGATGAACTTGAAGAACTTTACGAACTTTACAAACTTTAAACCACGATGAGCCAGGGAATAGTCGAAACAATACCTTATCTTTGCAAGAGATGTTATTCTTGCGTCAGAGAATGCCCTGCAATTGCAATTAAGGTAGAAGGCGGGCAGGCGGTTGTTATGCCTGAAAGATGCATCTCCTGCGGGCACTGTGTAACGGTATGTTCACAGAATGCAAAAAGTATCAGAAGTGACATAGATTATGTTTTAAACGACATACTTCAAAACGGAAATGCAATAGCTATCATAGCACCTTCTTTTCCCGCATCATTTCCTGAAAATTTTTCCCGCGTTGTTTCAGGTTTAAAAAAGTTAGGGTTTTCTAAAGTATGCGAAACTGCATTCGGCGCAGATTTGATAAGCAATATTTATACGGAAGAAATTCAAAAGAACCAGCATAAAACTATAATTAGTTCAGCCTGTCCTGCAGTTTATAATTTTATCGAAAATTATTATCCCGAACTTGTTCCGAATTTGGCAAAAATAGTTTCTCCTATGACTGCAATGGGAAGATATATTAAACAAAATTTCGGAGCCGATGCGAAAACAGTTTTTATAGGACCGTGTATTGCAAAGAAAAGTGAAATATTAAACGAAGAAGTTTCGGATGTAATAAACGCAGTGCTTACCTTTGCTGAACTGAAAAAAATGTTCGAACTTAATAATATTAATATAGATTTACTCGAAGAACTGGATTTCGATGCGCCTCACTCATTTATGGGAAAATCATATCCACTGGCAGGAGGTTTGCTGAAATCAGCTGAAATATCCGATGATATACTTGAAAAGGAAATAATTGTTGTAGAAGGCAAAACCAAAGTTGAAGAAATTCTGAATGAACTTCGTAACAATCATATAAGTGCAAAATTTATTGATATACTTTTTTGCGAAGGCTGCATCTCAGGTCCTGCAATTGACAGTAAGTTGAATTATTATTCGCGGAGAGCAAAAGTTATTGACTATATTCAGTCGCAGAATAAAACAGTAGATAAATTAGTCTGGAAAAGTAATATATACAACAATAGAAATTTGAATGTATCAAGAAATTTTACAGCGAAAGATAAAAGGGTACCGACTCCTGACGAAGATAAAATAAAAGAAATTCTTGCACAGTCGAACAAATTTTCGAAATCCGATGAATTAAACTGCGGCTCGTGCGGATACAGGACATGCCGTGAATACGCAATTGCAATCGCAAAAGATTTAGCTGAAAATGATATGTGTCTGCCATACATGATTGATAAGCTTGAAAAAGCCTATGTGGATTTGAAAGATACACAGGAACAGTTACAATCAGCTGAAAAGCTCGCATCAATTGGTCAGCTTGCTGCAGGTGTTGCACATGAAATCAATAATCCGCTCGCAACCATTCTTTTATATACTTCATTGCTTAAACAGGATTTAGCAGAAAGACTTGAGAACCAGCAAAGCATTGAAGATTTAAATTTAATTTCGGAAGAAACCAACAGGTGCAAAAACATCGTTTCAAATTTATTGAATTTTGCCAGACAGGGGAATTTGAAATTATCGAACTTCGATTTGTATGATTTAGTAAATGGAATTCTGAAAACCGTTCGCCTGAAACCGGAAAACAAAGGAATATCATTTAATATTGAATGTGATATAAACGATACTGTTATCTCCGGTGACGCAGACCAACTGAAACAGGTTTTTTTAAACATTATTAATAATGCGTGCGAATCGCTGGATGAAATACCTTTAAAGAAAGTAAATATTAAGCTTTATAAAAAAGATGAGTATTTTGTCGTGGAAATTAAAGATTCAGGCTGCGGAATTCCCAAAGAAAATATGGGTAAACTCTTTACACCGTTTTTTACTACAAAAAAAATCGGAAAAGGTACGGGTCTCGGATTAGCAATATCATATGGAATTATCAAAATGCACAAAGGTGATATCAGAACTCAAAGTATAATTAATGAGGGAACAACATTTGTTATCAGATTACCTTTGAAAAAAATTAATAGTAATAAATAAACAATAATAAAATCAAAAATATATATGGACACAATTAAAAAGAAAATTTTACTCGTCGATGATGACCTGGATTTGTTGGAACAAAATAAAATTTTACTCGAATCAAAAGGTTACTCAGTCGTTACTGCGGATAATATGAAAGATGCATGGGATACATTTAAAAAGGAAAAACCCGATGTTTGCGTTCTTGACCTGATAATGGAAGAGCATGATACAGGATTTGTATTATCGCACAGAATAAAACGTGATGAATATGGGAAAACCATTCCCGTGTTTTTATTGACTTCGGCTACATATGTAACAGGAATGAAATTCGGTGCGGCTACAGGAGAAGAACAGGAATGGATAAACTGTGACGGATGGTTCGATAAACCGATTCAAATTGATGAATTAACGACGAAGCTTGAAGATACACTTTTAAAATACCAACAACTGAAAAATAAATAAAATCTGTGAACGGAATTAAACCTAAAGTGCTGATTGTAGATGATGAAAAAGGACTGCGAAACGGTACACAAAGACTTTTACAAAGACAGGGCTATGATGTCGATACAGCGGAAGACGGAGCTTCAGGTATTCAGTTAGGAATAAAAAATGACTATGACCTCGCAATACTTGATTTAAAAATGCCCGACATAGATGGTATTGAAGTTTTAAAGGAAATAAAAAAAGTCCGTCCCAATACAATTTGTTTCATCGCTACTGCATTCGCGAGTTTTGATACTGCTATAGAAGCGACCAAGCTCGGTGCTCAAAGTTATATTCCCAAGCCATTCACTACAGAGGAACTTATAAAACATCTTGAAACAGGTTACGAAAAAAGATTATTGCTTGTCGAAGCTGACAGGTTAAAGCGTGAACGTGAAGCGAGAATGCTCGAAATCGCTTATGAAAAATCGAGATTAAATACGATAGTTAATTCGATTGTCGATGGTGTTATCGTTGTAAATAAGACCGGTGAACTTGTATTATTTAATCCCGCCTCTTTAAAATATTTCGAATTGAATGAAATCATCATCGGAGAAAATATTCTTGGTATACTTCCTGCAAGTGTAAGTGAATTAATCAATAAATTTATTGTCCCTGTAAAATTTGAGAATGTTTCTTACAGCACTTCGCTTGAATTGAAACCAAACAGAGAACTTTGTGTCGAAGTGACCTGCTCGGCTGTTCCTCATCCTGATGGTTCTCTTGCCGGTGTTGTCATTATTATCAATAATACTACCGAACTAAAAAAAATTGAATTCGTAAAATCTCAGTTTGTATCTATGGTTGCTCACGAATTAAAAGCACCGGTTGCAGCGGTTCTTGGATTTATGAATCTCATTCTTGATGACAGTATAAATATTTCTCCTGAAAAAGAAAAAGAATATATTGCACGCTCTACGAAAAGACTGCAAGCTCTTATAGAAATGGTAAATGACCTTCTCGACATATCACGGATGGAAATAAAGAAAAAAGAAAGAGAAATTAAAGAACTTAGAATTGAAGAAATTCTTAAAACTACTTTGGAATTCCTCGAACTCGAATTAAAGAAAAAAGGCGTATCAACGAATCTGAATATTGCTCCGGGCTTACCTGTTATTAAAGCGGATTATAATGAAATTAACAGGCTGTTTACTAACATCATAAGCAATGCGATGAAGTATAATAAAACAAATGGCTCCATCGATATTTCTGTAAGCTATTCAGGTAATTATTTGATTACAAAAATTTCCGATACCGGCATCGGAATGAAACCGGATGAGAAAGAAAAACTCTTTCAGGAATTTTACAGGGTTAAAAATGACCAGACAAGAAACATTCCCGGTACGGGGCTGGGATTATCCATAGTAAAAAGAATTGTTGAATCTTATTCGGGTAAAATCGAAGTAGAGAGTGAATTCGGAAAAGGAACAACGTTTATTATCTACCTGCCTGCAAAATTATAAAATAATAAAAATCGAATTCCATTCCGCTCTTGTAGCCGCAACCTTTACGTTGCGTTTCCATTTTGATGTCGTGAGCAATCTCCCGACATTTAAAATTTAATTAATCAATCATAACATTTTCTTAATCAGTGTAATCTGTGAAATCAGTTAAATCAACGATTAAATGAATCAGCAAAATCAGTGAAATCAATATAATCAGTGATTAAAACTCCATATTTATTTTTAAATAAAAATTTCTTCCCGGCTCAGAAGTAACAAGTCCCCTGTTCGATGCTAAATGGTCCCTGTAAGATTTATCAAGAATGTTTTCTATTCCGGCAAAAAACTGAAATTTTAAAAAATTATATTGAAGAGTCGAAGTATTTAATCTGAAATCAAACGTTGCATAACCCGGAGTCGAAACTTCACCCGGTGCAACTTTGTCCTGACCATTAAATAATGTTGATGATAAATCAACGACTAAATATTTAATTAAAGGTGCACGAAGTCCGAGCCTTCCGTTTAACGGAGGCATCTGAGGTAAATCAAGATTGTTCCCGGTATCTTCACCGCGGACATAAGCAAGCGAACCGTATATAATTAAACTTTTATAAAAATTATACATGAAATCAAAATCGTAACCAAACATTAATGCTTTCCCTACATTCGTTTTAATATACGCAGGTCTTCCTTCGAACGTTCCCGGTTTTTCAACTACTAAATCTGTAAACGAATTCAGAAAAATATTTCCGTAAAAGTTAAACGTCGGCTTCCAGACACGTAAACCCAAATCATCTGAATATCCTTTTTCCGGATTCAAATTCGGATTTCCGACTCTGACAAAACTACCAAGGTCAATAAATTGATAAAGTTCTTCTAATGAAGGCACACGGAATGAACGTGCCGCATTCAGCGTCACATCGATATCTTTAAACACTGAATATAAAGCTCCTATGTTACTGCTCCATGAAACGTTATTCGTTTCAGATGCATTCCATAAAACTATCTGTCCAGCAGGTGTATTATTTCTAACACCATTCACAATTACATAAGCCGGATTCAACGTTGTTGAATTTGTTATTTTCACCTGGTCGGCTCTGACACCAATATTTAATTTTAATTTATCATTGAACAATTTTATTTCATCCTGAGCGTATGAACCTATACTTCTGTAATCTGCTTCAGGCAAAGGTTTTTCACCGGTAATCTGAGCAGTCGAACTTATCAGGTTTCCGCTTGTCGAATCAAATTTCTGAATTGTTTGAAACTTTTGTCTGTCGCTTGTTAAACTTCTCTGCCATGCATCAACTCCAACAATTACATTATTATATTTTCCTAACATCCAGTCTGTTTGAAATTGCAATCCGTTTGTATAATGATTTGCTATCGGTACGATATCATCGACAGATACTTTTTGTATCAAATTTCCGTTTGATGCTTTTTTCAAAACGACCTGATTAGGAATATTTTGTACATCACGCAGAATTGTCTGATAATAATATTTCAGCGAAACGTTTTTCAACGATTTAAAAATATCAGTTATTTTATATTCAGCGCTGTACATTTCTCTCTTTTCTTCAGGATATGACACGACTGCATTTGTCGGGAATAAAGAAGAACCGGGTATTCCGACATCTTTAGCATCATATCTCTGATAATCCAGTTTTAAAACCTGATTTGAAAATGGTTTAAACCCGAGACTTCCGGAAACATTGTTATCATAATACTGGCTGTTTTTTAATTCACCCTGCGGAGTCTGCGTGTTCTGAGCATTCCGCAGCGTCCCGCTTATTTTCGCAAACCAGAATTTAGAACCTGCATTCAAAGATAAATTTCCTGTTCCACTTATATTTACAGAATTATAACCGGTCAAAAAAGAACCCCTGACATAATTATTATTTTCAAATCCATAATTTTTCGTAAAGACATTTATGACACCGCCGAATGCACCTGTACCGTATAATGATGATGAACCGCCTTTTATTATTTCGATTCTGTCGATATCATTTACATCGATCATAGATAAACGTGCAGATAAATCATTAGCAGTTTCAATTCTGTTCCCATCAATTAAAGTCACAACATTATTCCTGCTTAACCCGCGAATACTAATATCAGTCGCCCATATACCATCTCGTGTCATAGTTAAACCGGATTTCGTATTCAGTACATCCGAAACAGTATTAGCAGACATTCTCAAAATCTGATGGTCATCTACGACTTCCATAGGCAAAGGAACATCCTTTATTAAAGATTCGTAACGTGTACTTGTTACAACTATTTCACCGGTTTCAATCTCATTCGGTGTTAATTTTATAGTCAGAGAAGTATTATTTTTATAATTAATTTTAACCTCGGACATAAAAATTGTATATCCGGGATGTGAAACCTCGACTTTATAAGTACCAACCGGGATATTTTCAAATAAAAACTCGCCGGAGTAATTTGTTTTCGAAATAAACTGTGTATTTAATATTGTAACATCAGCATCCGAAATTGTTGCATTTGAGTTTAAATCAAATACTTTTCCACTGAATGAGCCTGATTGAGGAAAAGCATAGTTAGTGAGGAAGAAGAGAAGTAATAAAACGTATTTCTGCATAACTTACTAAAATATCCTTTCTTATGGTTTTCTATTTTGTAATTTACTAATAATTAAATTAAGAAAACCGTGTTTCTTATCCTGGTTCGCCGGATAATTTTAAAAAATTAAATATCATATAAAATAACCATTTTTAACATCTAATAATATTGCAAAATTAATAATAATTTTACTATTGTGTTAACACAGTATTATAATGTCCATTTAATCTGCTATTATTAATTCAACTGATATACTTGAAACGGTGTAAATAATAACTTATTTTTGTTAGAATTTATAAGACGAAAAATATATAATGACAGAAATTTATATTCCGGAAAAGAAATCAACTCCTTACGGTTTAATATTTATTTTATGCTTTGTCCATTTATTACTTGGACTTGATATAAATATAGTCAGCGTTTCTTTGCCTTCCCTTGCAGAACACTTCAATGTTAACGCAGGAATCGTCACCCGTATTGTCTGGATTTATTTTCTTATCCTCACTTGTTTTTTAATGGGATTTGGAAGATTAGGTGATATTAAAGGTTTTAAAAAAATCTACTTAACAGGAATTTCGATTTTTACAATAAGTTCGTTTCTGTGCGGATTATCGTTCAATTTCAATGCTTTAATTGGTTTCAGAATTTTGCAATCGGTTGGAGGTGCCATTTTATTCGCGCTGACTCCTGCTATAATTTCTGCAAATATACCCGCTAATATTCGGGGAAAAGTTTTCGGAATAAATTATTCATTCGTCGCCCTGGGAGGAATAATCGGAAGAGGATTAAGCGGATATTTAATCGGATATTTCGGATGGAATTCGATTTTTTTCATAAATATACCTATTGGTATAATTGCTTTTATAATGGGTATTATTTACATCCCAAAAACCATATCCATAATAAATAATAATAAATTTGATGTAACAGGTTCCATATTAATTTTTATTGCGCTCCTTAATTTGTTATTTGTAATTAACACCGGAAATGATAATGGATGGTTATCATTACCGATTATTGTTTCTTCAATTATATCAATACTATTTTTTATTTTATTTTATTTAAAAGAGAAGAAATTAAATAAATTAAATATTACAAATAAACAACATGCGTACCCGGTTCCGATTTTAAATTTCCGGATATTGAGAAACAGAGAGCTATCTTTACCTCTCATTACTTTTATGCTTATTTATATTATTACTAACGGTATGATTTATATCACTCCGTTTTTTTTAATGTGGATAAAGAATTTCCCGAAAGAAAAAACGGGTCTTTTTATGGCAATTCCTTCTGTATTGCAGATGTTTTCAGGTTATATTTCAGGCACTTTATCAGATAAGAGAAGCATTAAAGTAATAAGCATGAGTGGAATATTGCTAACAATATTAACATACTTTTTTTATCTTTCATTAAATCAAAACACCGATGTTTTAATCATTATAATCACTCTTATCTTATATGGAATTGCTATAGGTTTATTTATTCCCGCAAACACGAACTATATTATGTCCATAGCACCGCTCGAAGAGAAGGGAAGTATATCAAGTTTTATGACCACGGTAATAAGGCTTGGTTCCGCTTTTGGTATAACATTTTTTGCCGCTATATTTTCTGGTATCATTCCTCAAAAAAACCCAATCCAGGATGGAATTCCTGTTGATGTATTGTTGACAGGTTTTAAATATACATTTTGGTTCGGCATCATCATCAGCTTAATTACACTATTTTTAACAAGCTTAAGAAAAAACAAGCAATAATTTTTTTCTATTTATCCGGCTTTTTCGGTCAACATCACTGATTTTCTCATTTCTTTTCTTATCGTCTTATATTGAGAAAAATTCTCATTATAAGTTATATTTTTGGTCAAAAAATCAATAAATCTCAAAATTTTATCTGGCAAGGTATTTGCATAATCCTTATGCAGGAAGAAATAAAAAATTTAATTAGAAAATAGCAACTATTCCAAATAACAACTTAGATTTTTTATTTCCTCCCAAATCCCTCGGCGGAGGTTTGCAATGTTGTTTTATGAAACTCCGCCGGAATTTTAACGAAAAACGTGATTCTCAATAAATTATTGAGAATCACGGTTTATTAGTGAATATTCAGATGACTTTATAACCAAATTTTTGATTTTCTTTATTTTGAAATTTTAAATAAAAAATTAAAATAAGTATTTCGGTTAAGTCCGAGCAATATAAATAGTTCTAAATTATGTTAGTTATAAAATTCAAAGCATATATTTATCTGGGTTTACTCCTGCTTTTTCTATATTCCTTCTTACTTATTCAGACAAATAAAACTCACGGAATCACTAATATAAAAGCAGATAATTCTACAGAAATTAGTATTCAAAAAAATAAATCAAAACAGGTACCCAATAACAACGGAAAAATTTCCGGGAACGGATATTTAATACAAAAATAAAAAATTATAAAAAGATTTCCTTTCATTAACCCGAAAAACACCGCCGTCATTCATTTTCCGGCGGTGTTTTTTTTAGCTCTCCGTATAATACGAACATTATTTTATTAATATAAATTGTCCGTTTAACAGTCATCAACGTAATCAAATAAGAAATCTAAATTTTTATCGGAACTATTATCTTAATAATTTATGTTATACTAAAAATGCTATTTTTATTTTCGGAGAAAAATCTCTATCACTGCTTGATTAAAATCCGGGAATTAGTTTCTTAAGTTCTGCAAGAAAATGTTTTGCAAATTCTGTTTAGTTGTATCCCAAATACATCGGGTTTGAAAATTATTTTTTTAATATTTAAAATCAGGAGTTAGAAATGTTCAATTTTACCGTATCAAATAATACCGCAAATCAAAAAAAAATATTTACAAATACTTTTGCAGTTATTTTAATATCCTTTTTTATAATTTCACAGGCATATTCACAAAACTGGTCTTCATTAGGCGGAGGAACAGCCTGGGTAAATGCTATGACCGTATATAACGGAGAACTAATAGTCGGCACGGTTTCCGGAATAACAAAATGGAATGGAAGTACCTGGTCAGATGTTGGTACAGGAGTTAATGGCGAAGTCGATGCATTAGCTATTTATAATGGTGAGCTTTATGCCGGCGGCCGCTTTACTATCGCCGGTGGAGTCGCTGTAAGTTATATGGCAAAATGGAACGGGACTGCTTGGTTTGATGTCGAAGGCGGAACCGATAGTTATGTTGTTTCTATGACAGTGTATAATAACGAACTAATTATAGGCGGTTATTTTTTAAATGCAAATATTCCTGCTAATTATATTGCAAAATGGAACGGTACTTCCTGGTCTCCATTAGGCTCCGGAATGGGTGGTTCTCAAGGCCAGGTCATGGCTTTAACCGTTTATAATGGTAATTTAATAGCAGGCGGATTTTTCTCTACTGCGGGTGGTTCAGTTGCAAACAGAATAGCGCAGTGGAATGGCAGTTCCTGGTCTGTACTAGGAAGCGGCATTAACAATGTTGTTTATGCTTTGACTGTATATAATGGAAATTTAATCGCAGGTGGACTTTTTGCAAATGCCGGTGGAAATTCGGCGAATGATATTGCAAGCTGGAATGGAAATTCCTGGTCAAATTTAGGTGCCGGAGTAGGTGGAGGTTTTTATCCTTATGTGCTTTCACTTACTACTTATGGAAACGATCTTTATGTTGCCGGTCTCTATACAATTGCAGGGAATCTGACTACGAATGGAATAGCAAAATGGAACGGAAGTACATGGTCAGGTCTCGGCAGCGGATTTTTTAATACTGCAAATGTTTGCGGTGCTTATGCTTCAACAATTTATAATAATAATCTGGTTTGTGGCGGAATATTCAGTGGTGCCGGTGGTAATGGTGCAGGTAATATCGCTCAGTGGGATGGAATAGTAACTGGGTTGCATTATAATAATCATAATACTCCGGATAAATTCCAATTACATCAAAATTACCCGAACCCCTTCAACCCATCAACAAATATAAAATTTGACGTTGCCCGTTCCGGAAATATCAGTATAAAAATTTATGATATGCAGGGCAGAGAAGTCGCCGTGCTTGTAAATGAAAATTTGAATCCCGGAAGTTATAATGTAAGTTTCAACGCATCAAACCTCCCAAGTGGTTCATATTTCTTTAGGCTGGAAGCTCAGGGATTTTCACAGACAAATAAAATGATCCTGGTGAAATAATACTACTTTAATTTTAAGGTCAAAGGTTTAATATCTTCATTAGGATTTACTTTTGACCCATTTATATTATCATATTTATAAACAATCCTTTTAACATTTCAATAACCAAAAAATCGCACTTGAATTTGTAATATTAATTTGCAAAATTAAGTAAAATTCATTATAGGCTTCACTACCGAAATAACAGTTCTGATAAATAAAGATTTACATTAAATTCAATTAAATGCTATTTAATTTTATGAAAAATATTATGAAAAATATTAGCATTTCAAAAAACATGTATCTTTACAAACTCAATTTAAATTTTATATTCATAATTCCTAAAAATTAATAATATGAAAAAATATATTTTATTTTCTGTTTTATATTTTTTAATTTTTCAAAGCTCTTATTCACAGTGGTTCTGGCAAAACCCGTTGCCCTCATGCAATACAATGTATTGTGTATTTTTTATTGATAACCAAACAGGCTGGTTAACATCTGATTTAGGCGTTATATATAAATCTACAAATGGAGGTGTAAACTGGTTTACACAATCAAGCGGTACTACAAATGCTCTTGAAACTATATTTTTTCTCGATTCACAAACAGGTTGGATCGGCGGAAGTTACGGTACAATTCTTAAAACTACAAATAGCGGGGTATCCTGGACAGCACTATCAAGCGGAACTACGAGTGTTATTCTCGATATCTGGTTTTTAGATTCTCAAACCGGGTGGGTAACGGATTATGGTGGACATATTATTAAAACTACAAACAGCGGAACAAACTGGATTGTTTTTTCTTGCGGTTCCACAATAAATCTGGAAAATGTTTATTTTGCAGATTCTCAAACAGGCTGGGTATCAGGATATAATGAGAAAATTTTCAAATCCACAAACGGCGGAATAAATTGGTTTTCACAATACAGTGGCTCGAGTACTATAACTTTGTATGGATTAAATTTCATAAATTCTCAAACCGGTTGGGCATCGGGTTCATCCGGAACAATTCTGAAAACAACAAACGGCGGAAATAACTGGAACGCTCAAACAACGGGTTTAGACTATATGCTTATGTCAGTCAAATTCATAGATGCACAAACCGGGTATTGCGCCGGAGATTATGGAACAATTATTAAAACAACGAATGGAGGAACAAATTGGCTGACTCAAACAAGCGGTACTTCGAACTGGCTGTTAAATACGTTTTTTATTGATTCACAAACAGGTTGGGTAGTCGGCACACCCGGAACAATAGAGCGTACAATAAACGGAGGAACGAACTGGATACCGGTTTCGAGCGGACCGCAAAATCGCTTGTATGGAATAAAATTTGTAAATAATCTGACCGGCTGGGCTGTTGGAGAATCAGGAATGATAATAAAGACAACAGATGGAGGTACGAGCTGGATAACACAACCAACCGGATTTAATAATTTTTTCACCGATGTTTTCTTTTTAAATCCACAAACAGGTTGGGCAGTTGGATATCTTAGTGCAATTTATAATACTACTAATGGAGGATTAAACTGGATATCACAACCAAATGGAGCTAATACTGTACTCAATTCCGTTTTCTTTATCAATGCTCAAACCGGTTGGGTTATGAGCACAGGTGGACAACTCTATAAAACGACCAACAGTGGAGTAAATTGGTTTTCACAAACAAGTACCGAAACATACGATGGCGGTGCAGTTCGATTTGTTAATGCGCAGACCGGTTATGCCGTAGGAGCTCAGGTGATAAAATCTACAAATGGAGGAGCAAACTGGATTCAGCAAACGAGTGGTAATAATAATTTTTTGTATTCCTTATGTTTTACTGATTCTATTACCGGTTGGGCTGCCGGTGAAGGCGAAACAATTATCCATACAACGAATGGTGGATTAAACTGGTACACGCAACCAGTTTATGGAGCTAATCAACTTTTATATATTTATTTAATTAATTCTCAAACCGGATGGGTAGTAGGAAATCTCGGAAAAATCTATAGAACAAACGATGCAGGAATTCATTGGAGACCTTTAATATCTCCAACATCAACCATACTCTATTGCGTTAATGCAGCGGATACTTCAAATGTATGGGTATGCGGATATTTCGGTACAATTTTAAAATCGACGAACGAAGGTGGAATTACATACCTAAATAATATAACAAATGTCTCAGTTCCTGATAAATATTTTCTTCATCAAAATTTCCCTAATCCGTTTAACCCTGTTACAACAATTCGTTTTGAGATTCCTCATTCGGAAATCGAAGGGAAAATTACAACTTTAAAAATATTCGACATTCTCGGGAAAGAGATTGCTACACTGGTTAACGAAAATCTCAAACCCGGGACATATGAAGTGACATTTGATGGCAGTAACCTTGCATCGGGAATTTATTTTTATACATTATTTTCAGACAATTTTATGCAATCTAAAAAGATGCTGCTTATTAAATAATTTCTGATAATTTATATCTGGAACGATAAAATTTTTATTAAAGCCGTGGTCGTAACAATAATACTTCTCAGGACTTTACTTCGATAATGCAATATTATTTAAAAATTTTAAATATTAATATTCCTGCGGTAAGTTTTTCATCTGCGCATAAGTGAATACCGGTCCGTCTTTGCAAACATATACATTTCCTACATTACATCTGCCGCATTTGCCAAGCCCGCATTTCATGCGGTTTTCAAGCGTTGTGATAATATCATCATCTTTAAATCCAAGCTTTGCAAGTACAGGCAAAGTAAATTTAATCATAATAGGCGGTCCGCAAATGATTGCAACTGTGTTATCACCTTTTGGTGCTATTTTTTCTACTATGGTTGGTACAAATCCAATTTCGCCTTTCCAGTCAGGTGTTTCTCCACCCGGGTCAACAGTAACAACGGTCTTCACATCGCTCATATTTTTCCATTCTTCGAGCTTCTCTTTGTAAACTAAATCTGCAACAGTTCTCGCTCCATAAATAATCGTTATATCTTTGAAATCTTTTCTTAAATCGAGAACGTTATCTATTACACATCTGACAGGAGCTAATCCGATTCCGCCTGCTATAAATACAACATTTTTTCCCTTCATCGCATCGACAGGAAAATGATTTCCATAAGGTCCTCTGAATCCAATTGTATCTCCAACATTCAATCTTGTCAATGCCGCAGTGACTTTCCCGGCTTTCTTAAACGAACATTCGATATATTCCATTCTGGTCGGAGGAGAAGCGATACAAAAAGTTGTTTCACCTTCACCGAAAACTGAATATTCTCCAAACTGCCCCGCTTTGAAATTAAACGCCTTTGCAATTTCAGGATCTTTAAATTGTAATTTAAATGTTGTAGTATCTGAAGTTTCGGAAATGATATCTTTAACTTCCATCAGATAAGGTTTATATATGTTTTCCATCACTTATTTAATTGTAAAATTTAATTTCGTATTTAAAAATATTTTAACAGCAGTATTAAGTATCAAGTTTCCGGTATTAATTATCGTTCTTTCGTTTCACCTTTCACGTTTCACGTTTTTTAACTTTCGAACCTTTTAACCTTCTAACTTTCAAACTTTATTAGCCAGTTCTCCAATTCCCGTAACTATTTCTTTTATATCCATCGATACCGGACACCCGCGTGAACACCTCCCGCAGCCCGTGCATAGTATCTCATTAAATTTATCCGGATAATATTTGAACTTGTGTGAAATTCTCTGCCTGTATCTTTTACTTTGAATATCTCTTGGATTATGACCTGACGCATGCAATGTAAACATATCAAACTGGCATCCGTCCCAGTTTTTCATTCTTCTGCCTTCAGTATAATTGTAATCTTCATCTACAATATCAAAGCAGTGACATACCGGGCATACAAAAGCACACTGCGCACAACCAAGACACATCTTTCCGATAGTATTCCAGTATTCATTCTCGAAATTATTTGTAATCCATTCCTTAACTTTTTCAGAATCGAATACTTTTTCAGGGAATTTTACATTTTTCTCGGCTGCTTCCGATTTTCCTTTAATACCATCCATCAAATATTTTCCGAATGGCTTTATAAACTCTTCGCCTTTTGGAGTTATAACTCTCAATGCAAAATTATTTTCATCGAGCGGAATTAAGAATATATCGGAACCTTCAGATGATACAGGACTAAGTCCGACTGAAGTGCAGAAACAAAAATCATCACAAAACTGGCACATCATTCCAATCGTTATTGTATTATTTGTTCTGACATTAAAAAATTCATCTTTGTAATCCCAGTTGAACACTTTTCTTAAAATGCCTATTGAACGTACATCGCAGGGTTTTGCACCGAAAATAACAGTCTGCTTGTCTTCCATTTTAACATCCAGAAGCTCAACATCCGATTGGCTCTTTTTGTAAAATATAATCGGTTCTGTTTTCGGAAAAACGTATTCTTTGAAAGAAGCTTTTGTGTGTTTCGCTTTTGAATCGAGCGTTAATTCATCACCGCTTTTCAATTTCAGATATCCGTTTTCGAGAGGTGATATCACATCAACATTATTCTTCAGCAATTCAGAACACATTGCTTTCAGATTTTCTTTCGTTATTATTTTTTCGTCCATAAAATTGTTTTATTTATTCCTTATGTTCGTTACCTCTTTCGAGTTGGTAACGAGAAATTGTATATTTTCCTTTTAACCGTTTTCAAACCAAAGGCTGAAAGCGGGAGTAATTATGGGCTAAAGCCCGTTTTGAGTTCATTCTTACCCACGACTTAAAAGTCGTGGCAATTTAAAAGAGCATTTCTATTATCTACTAACTACTCGCTAATAACTTCTTTAACTTCTCTAACTTCTTAACTTCTCTAACTTCTTCTTTATTCAATAAAATCTTCGTCGTCTTTTAAATCATAACTTCCGATTAAAGTCGGAGTGTTCGGGTCTAAACCCGAAACATATTTAAATTCTTCCTGTGCAACCATCGCCATTTTCCTGTTTAAAAGTGATAATGGTATTTCCATCGGACAGGCGCGTTCACATTCATTACAACCAATGCATCTTCCGGCTAAATGGAAAGCACGAATTATGTTCCAGCTGAAATTTCCTCTTTTTGATGCACTGCTTTCAATCCACCTCGGAACTGATTTATCTGAAATACAACGCTCGCAATAGCACAGCGGGCAAGCCTGACGGCACGCATAACATTTTATACATTTGTCAAATTGTTCTTCAAAAATATCCCATTTCTCTGCTGATGAAAGTGCTTCAATTTTTCTAATCATTTTCAGTTTACCGTCATCCGCTTTAGGCATCTCTTCCGTAGTCCCGATTAACTCATCATAAAGTTTCGGAGTTCTAACTTCACAGTTCAGACATTTTAAAGCAATTGTCTCACCACTGAATTCCATATCGAAATCAGCGCAGACACCATTGCAATTTATTCCGACAATATAAACTTCTTCCCTCTTAATCTGGCTTTCCTGTAAAAGTGCAACAATAGCTTTTACATCACAACCTTTAGCGAAAATTCCGATTTTTCCGTATTTCAAAATTTCTTTTTTTGTAAGGTAAACGGTAAGGTTGTTCAGAATATATTTGTTGATTATAAAATTATCCGTCTCTTCCGGTTTTGTGGCGAGGAAAGGTTTTGTCCTTTGTCCGTTAATGCTTACATAACCCAGCACAGCATTGACTTTTCCGGAAGTAAAGAGTTCACGCGCAATTTTTTTAATATCATCCATTGATTACAAACTCCTTATTTATTTTTTCATATTTTTCGAAAGGTCCTTTTGCCTTCACTTTATTGACGAATCCGTTTATGACATCGACGAATTTTTTCCCTTCGGATGCAGAAACCCATGAGAAGTGTAGCCTGTTTTCATCTATTCCGACAAAATCAAGAAGCTTGTGAAACATTATCCATCTTCTGCGCGCATGAAAATTTCCTGCATTGTAATGGCAGTCACCCGGATGGCAGCCTGAAACCAGCACACCATCAGCACCTTTTTCAAATGCTTTTAATATCATAACGGGGTCAATCCTGCCTGTGCAGGGAAGCTTGATGAGCCTTACGTTCGGCTCATACTTCATCCTTGAAGTTCCTGCTAAATCCGCACCGGTGTATGTGCACCAGTTGCAGACGAAGGCAATTATTTTTGGTTCAAAAGTTTTATTTTCCATAAAATTATTTTGTTAATCTCTCTATTACAATTTAAAATTTCTGTTTCATTTTACTTCTTTGCGTCCTTTGCGTTTAAAGCTCTTAAGCTCTTACTTTACAAACTTTATAACTTTCTACATAAGTGCAGCAATTTCTGCATAAATCTGTTCATCAGTATATCCGATTAATTCAATTGCCTTAGACGGACATGTTGCATTACATGTTCCGCATCCCTGGCACAGACCTGAATTCACAAAGGCCACTTCTTTAATCACATTTCCGTTTTTGTCTTTTATCTGTTTTACTTCTATCGCATTATATGCACAAACTTTTTTACAGTAAAAACACCCCGCGCATAAATTTTCATTTACAAATGCAATTGTCGGTTCTCTTTCGAGCATATCTGAACCGAACAACACAAGAGCTTTAGCTGCTGCCGCCGAAGCCATTGCAACTGAATCCGGAATATCCCTCGGCGAATTACAGGCACCTGCGAGGAAAACCCCGCCCGTACTGCTTTCTACCGGTCTTAATTTCGGATGCACTTCACTGTAGAAACCGTAATTATCATACGGCATTCCAATTGTCTGAGCAAGTTTAGGAGCGTCTGTTTGTGCAACCATTGCAGTTGCAAGAACAACCATATCAGCATCAATTTGTATCGGAACACCCGCAAGTGTATCTTCACCTTTTACTATATATTTTCCGTCTTCTTCGTAAATTCTCGAAACTCTCCCGCGAATATATTTTACTCCGTCTTCTTCAATTGCACGTCTTACAAATTCCTCGTACATTTTACCGCCGGCTCTTATATCCATATAGAATACATATGCTTCACCATCGTGTACTTTATGTTTGTAAAGCATCGCATGTTTTGCGGTATACATACAGCATATTTTACTGCAGTAAGAAAATCCTTTCGATTCATCTCTCGAGCCTACGCATTGTATGAATACAATTTTTTTCGGAGTTTTTCCGTCAGAAGGTCTTTGGAATTCTCCTGATGTCGGACCCGATGCACTTGCTATTCTTTCGAATTGTAATCCGTCAACAACATCTTTATATTTTCCGTAACCGTATTCTCCGTAACCCTTGATTTCACTGGCTTCAGGCTTTTTGTCAATTGTATATAATTTGTATCCTGTCGCAACTATAATTGCACCGATATCTTCAGAAATAAATTCATCCTGCTGGTCAAATTTTATCGCATTTCTTCCGCAAACTTTAACACACATACTGCATTTACCATTTTTAAAATATGTGCAAACTTCTTTATCAATGACAGGAATGTTCGGAACTGCCTGAGGGAATGGAACATAAATCGCCGAACGGAAAGCAAGCTTTTCATCAAATTCACTTAAAGCTTTTTTCTTAATCGGACATTTAATAGCACAGTCGCCACAGCCCGAACATAATGTATCATCAACGAATCTTGCTTTTTTTCTTATTGTAACTTTAAAATTACCGATAAAGCCTTCAACTTTTTCAACTTCCGAATAAGTCATCAATTTTATTTTCGGATGCTGGTAAACTTCAACCATTCTCGGCGTTAAAATACATTGTGAGCAATCGAGTGTCGGGAATGTTTCAGACAGCTGACTCATATGTCCGCCAATCGAAGGTTCTTTTTCAACAAGCACAACTTCATAACCGGCATTCGCAACATCAAGCGCCGCCTGAATTCCGGCAATACCGCCGCCGATTACAAGTGTTCTTTTTGTTACAGGGACCTGAATTGTTTTAAGCGGTGCATTTCTTTTAACTTTTTCGACTGCAAATCTCATAAGGTCAATAGCCTTATCAGTTGCAACTTCTTTGTCATCGTGTACCCATGAAACATGTTCCCTAAGGTTTGCAATTTCACAAAGGAACGGATTTACACCCGCATCTGAAACTGCTTTTCTGAACGTCTTCTCGTGCATATGAGGAGAGCATGAACCGACAACAACACCATCAAGCTTTAAATCTTTTATTGCCTGCTTAATCATATTTTGTCCGGGGTCGGAACACATATATTTGTATTCAACCGAATGCACAACATTAGGAAAAAAACTGCAAGCCTTCGCAACCCTTACGCAATCAACTGTCCGTCCGATATTTTCACCGCAATGACAAATAAATACTCCTATTTTCATTTTGCTACCTCCTCTTCAACATTCTTCTTCAACCTGATATTGAAATCAATTGTATGCAAATTTATTCCGAGTTGCTTGTTATCCAGTCCGAGACAAAGTCCGATTAATTCGGATAAATATAATACCGGAATTTCTTTCTGACCGGGATTTGCTTTTATAATATTCTTTTGTCTCATATCAAGATTGGAGTGACACATCGGACAGGCAACAACCAGAACATTTGCACCGTGTTTCATTGCATCATCAAGAATTTTCTTTGAGAGGTCGACGACAATATCTTTTCTCGGAAGAGAATGTGCGGCACCACAGCACTCAAGTTTGTAATTCCATTCAACAACTTCCGCACCTGTGGATTTCACAAGTTCTTCGAATGATGTCGGCTGTTCGGCATCATCAAAATGTAAGATATTGAACGGTCTGACGAGCAGACAACCATAATAACATGCTGCCTTCAGATTTTTTAAATCCAGAACTTTCTTCTCAGCTATTTTTTCTTTCCCGATTTTCTGAAACAGTTGAATAATATTAATAATCTCAATTGTATTATTCAACTTGTCTTCAATAATCCCTTCTATCTCTTCTTTAAGAGCAGGACTATTTTTCAATTCTTGTTTTGTAACTGCGAGTCTGCCGAAACAAGCTGCACAGGGAGCAAAAATTTCTTTAAGTCCTTGTTTTTCGGCGAGTGCAAGATTCCTTGCAGATAGCGCCATTGCTAATTTATGGCTTGTTACGTGACCTGAAGTAGCTCCGCAGCAAGACCAGTCAGTTACATCGGCAAGTTCAACATCGAGTTGCTTAAAAATTGCTCTCACAGATTTTCCATACTCTTTTGCAGTTCCGGATAGTGAACATCCGGGATAATATCCTATTTGCATTATTTTACCTCTGTTTTTTCAAAAATGCGTTTTATAGATTCTTTGCCTTTTATATTATGCGGAAATATTCCGATTTTACCTTTTAATAACATGTCAGGAGCGGCATCGACATCAGCCATTAAATCACCTGTTGTTAATTTATAATCCCTGATAAGCCCCAGTTCATACGACCTGCCGTGATTTTTAATCTGCTTCAGGAATGCTTTATGGAATTTTAAAATTGCTTTCTCTTTTATCTTGATTCCTTTTTTCAAAGCAATTTCTCTGAGAGCATCCATGAAAGCAGCGAGCTCAAAATTTTTCGGACAACGTGTTGTACAGGTTAAACATCCCGCACATAACCAAATCGTGGATGAGTTAACCGCTTTATCATATAAGCCTAACTGAATATAGCGGACAATCAGATTCGGCGCTTCGTCCATGTAATTTCTAACCGGACATCCTGCAGAACATTTTCCGCACTGGTAACAAATATCAGGATTCTGAGATGTGATATCTTTGATATCATCGGTCATCGTTCGGGTATGATTTGTTGTTTGATGTGACATTTATTTAAAATTTTATTGTTGCAATTATTCTATCTATTTTCTAAAATTTATTTTTTATTGCTCTTCCAATTGTACATTGAAAATTGATTATTCCACTTCCCCTCATTCCCAATCCCCGATTGGGAATGCTATCTTTTACGCCGGTGAATTATAAGTCTCGTTAATTTCGTCTGCTTCTTTTTTCAAAAGTTCATTCCTAACATCCTTCATTAGCATCGAGCATTTATTAATAATCATATATACATTATCTATATACAACCTCATAGATTCAATATCATTTGAATCAGGCTTATCGGCTATAGCATTGAATAAATCACTTTGTGCTTTATCCAGAAGGGCAATTTCTAATGAGAACTTTTTTTCGGAAGCGTCTTGCGTCTTGATTCTTTTTACCATTAATTTTTAATACCTTTCAAACTTTACATTTATAACTTAGAAATATCTTACAATCTTTAAAATCTCCCGTTCCCACGCTGGAGCGCGGGAACGAGATAAACGAAATAATATTATTTTAAATCAAAATGCTCTTAATTGTACATTGTACATTGAACATTGATTAAGCTATAAATTTCCCTCTCTTAGTATAATGCGTGTGCAATAACTTATGAGATAAATGACCGCATGGTCCGTCTGTGAAGAACTTTTCATAAATCATCTTTACGTATGGATTATTATGCGATTTCCTTAGTTCAAGTGAATCGTCTTCTGCATAAATAGCTTCTGCACGTTTCGCTCTGATTTCAGGTGTAGTCGGAATCGGCTGACCGCCGCCGCCGATACATCCACCCGGACAAGCCATGAATTCTATAAAGTGACATTCACTGAATTTTCCGCCTGCTTTTATATCTTCCATAATTTTTTTAGCGTTTGCCGTACCGTGTGCAATTGCAACTTTTAATGTCGCGCCCTTTAAGAAATCCCAGCTTGGTACTAACGGTTTCAAAATTTCCGGAACCGGACCAACTGCTGTTATAGGAAGCTCTACATATTTCACTCCTTCGAATCCACGTACAGGAATTATGTCTGCATGTGCAAAAATATCTTCAACTTTATTACCTGTTACAAATTCAATTACGGACCTTAAAGCTGCTTCCATAACTCCGCCTGTTGCGCCGAATATCAAACCTGCGCCTGATGCATCTCCGAACGGACTATCGAAATGTGATTTAGGCATTTCAGGTAAAAATATTCCAGCTTCTTTAATCATCTTTCCGAGTTCGCGAGTCGTCAAACCGAAATCTACATCTTTATATCCCGATGAATCCATTTCCGGCCTGTTGCATTCAAATTTCTTTGCTGAACACGGCATAACTGCAACCGATATAATATCCTTCGGGTCTATGTTAGCTTGTTTTGCATAAAAAGTTTTTATGATTGAACCGAACATCTGCTGCGGTGATTTTGCAGAAGACATGTGTCCGAGATATTCAGGATAAAAATGTTCAATATACTTTACCCAACCCGGTGAACAGGATGTAAACTGTGGTAATTTTACCGATGTGTCTTTATCAACTAATGCTTTCTTTAATCTTATAATTAATTCAGTGCCTTCTTCCATGATAGTAAGGTCAGCAGTGAAATTAGTATCGAATACTTTATCAAATCCGATTCTTCTAAGCGCTGTGTTCATTTCACCTGTCATCGAATGTCCTGCTTCCAGTCCGAAAAGCTCGCCAATAGCGGCTCTTGGAGATGGTGCTGTCTGAATTACAACGTGTTTCTTCGGATCATCGATTGCTGCCCAGATTTCATCTGACGGGTCATTCGCATGTAAAGCTGCAGTCGGGCAACGGTTTATACATTGACCGCAATTAATGCAAATCACATCCGCGAGAGGTTTTTCAAAAAATGTACTGATATGAGTTTTATCTCCTCTGTCAATTGCTTCGAGCACTCCAACTTCCTGTAAATCAATACAAGTTCTCACGCACCTTTTGCAAAGCACGCATTTACTCATATCACGAATCACGGAATAAGAGGATTTATCCATTTCATATTTTGGTTTATCAACGTGACCGAATGTATATCCATCAACTCCGTATTCATCAGCTAAAGTCTGCAATTCGCAATTTCCGTTTCTTATGCACGAATAACATTCACCATAATGTTCGCTGAGCATCAAATCGATTACATGCCTTCTTGCTTTTCTTACAAGTGAGGTCGAGGTTTTAATTTTCAGCGGAGAAGTTATCGGGAATGCACAGGCGGCTTGAAGAGTTTTGAATCCTTCAACTTCCACAACGCAAACGCGGCAAACACCCGCAACACATAAATCATCGTGATGACATAAAGTCGGAATATGAATTTTATTTGAGCGGCACGCTTCTAAAATTGTAGTCCCTAATGGAACGGAAATTTTATCTCCGTTAATTTCAACCGATACGGTTCCGCCTATTGTGTTAAGGTCTGTTGGTTTTTCTACTTTGAATTCCTGCTGACTTACAGGGGCTCTTGAAGTTTTTTCTTTATTCATATAGTAACTCCGTTTCCGCTTTTGTTTAATATTTCATCTTTAAAATTTTCTAAAATGCTTATAAATGGGTTTGGACTGGATTGACCAAGACCGCATTTGGAAGCAACCTGCATTGTTTTGCCTAAATCTTTTAACTTATTAATATATTCAAATGTGAATTCACCGTTTTCAATCATCTCTACTCCTCTGAGCAATTTTTCATTACCTATTCTGCAGGGTGTGCATTGTCCGCAGGATTCTTCTACGAAGAACTCCATGAAATTCTTAAGAACATGCAGCATGCTGCGTTTGTTGTTGAATATCATAATCGAGCCGCCTGTACCAACATCTTCATAAGCAAGTGTTCTGTTGAACTGTGATTCAGGAAGACAAACGCCTGATGCACCGCCGATTTGCACGGCTTTGGTATTTTCGGCTTTAACAAGTTTTAATACTTCTTTAATAGTGGTTCCCCAGGGAAGTTCATATACGCCGGGTTTGCCGCAATCTCCTGAAACGGAAAATAACTTTGAACCGCTGGATTTATCTGTTCCGAATTTTGAAAACCAATCACTGCCCTTTATTAATATATGCGGTACTGATGCTAATGTTTCTACATTATTGACCGATGTCGGTCTGCCGTTGTAACCTGTATTTACAGGGTATGGAGGTCTGTTCCTTGATTCACCCCGGTTACCTTCGAGTGATTCAATCAAAGCTGTTTCTTCACCACATACATACGCTCCTGCGCCAAGCATTATTCTGATATCAAAATTAAAATCTTTATGACCGAGAATATTTTTCCCGAGCAAATTATCTTCTCTCATTTGTTCGAGATATGTTTCCAGAGACTTCAGCATATATTCATACTCACCTCTCAGGTAAACTATACCTTCTTTTGCACCAATCGTATATCCGCCGATTACCATTCCATCGAATACTAATTCAGGATATTCAAGAAGCAAAACCCTGTCTTTAAATGTGCCGGGTTCGCCTTCATCTGCATTACAAACTAAAAACTTTTCTTCAGCAGTTGCAGCAGCCGTAAGCATCCATTTTGTTGCTGTAGGAAATCCTGCACCGCCTCTGCCTTTTAATTTCGAACTCTTCAATTCAAACAGTATGTTTTCCCGCCCAAGTTCAAGCGCCTTCTTGATGCCTTCTCCTCTGTCATATCGGGAAAATAGCACAATACCTTTTCTTTCGGTCTTGTTTATTTCTGGTTCCATATTTATGATAAATTTATTTTTTTGTTGTTGTTCAAAACGGAGATTTTGATGTAAACTATAATAAGATATTTAGGTCTTATTATCTTAAATTACTCAATTTTGAATTATTCTTCAATGTATTTTAAAATATCTTTTTTACTATTTTCGCCTGTCAATGCTTAAATTTGGAATATAGGGATGATGGCGATTTATTAAGATTTTTAAGAGTTTTGTCATTCCCGAATGTGCGTTCTTTGCATCCCGATGTTCTTTATCGGGAATCTTGTCGGGGATCCCCTGCCTTTTGTTTTTGTTTTCTGCTATCTGTTATTTGTTATCTGTAATGTTATCCCCGAATGTGCGTTCTTTGCATCCCGATGCTCTGTATATCGGGAATCTTGTCGGGGATCCCCTGCCTTTTGTTATCTGTTTTCCGTTTTCTGTTAATTGTACATCGAACATTGATAATTGAATAATTGTGTCAGGGAGTCTCCTCGTTCTTTGAGGGACTCCCGACACAAAATTATCATCGCACAAATTGCAGTATTAAATTAATTGTGTCGGGGAGTCTCCTCGTTCTTTGAGGGACTCCCGACACAAAATTATCATCGCACAAATTGCAGTATTAAATTAATTGTGTCGGGGAGTCTCCTCGTTCTTTGAGGGACTCCCGACACATAATTATCATCGCACAAATTGCAGTATTAAATTGTTATCATTAATATGAAATACATTATTTTAATATTTATTTGCTTCTTCAATTTCTCTTTTGCCTCAAATATCATTCAAAATGATGACGCCAAAACTGCGTTTGTATATTTAAATAAGATTCGACAAAATCCTGATTCTTACAGCAAAGAAATCGGAGTTGATTTAAGCGACGTGTCACCAACGCATCAATTAAGATGGAATGATACTTTAGCATTAGTGGCTGAAGAGCGCGCACAAGATATGGCGGATAGAAACTATTGCGCCCATGTCGACCCCGAAGGCTATGGCGTTAACTACAAAATTAATAAAGCCGGTTATAAATTAAACAAGCTGTTTCTTGAAGATAAAAGCTCAAACTTTTTTGAATCCATCGGATGCGGACACGAAAACGGTATCGAACTCATTAAAGAATTAATAATCGACAGAAACACTCCCGACTTAGGTCACCGGAATCATTTATTGGGCATTGGTGAATGGGACAAAAATCTATACGAAATAGGAATAGGATTTGTAAAAGCCAAAAATACCGAATATATATCCTACGCAAGCATCATAATCGCCAAACACGATTTCTAATTGGATAATGTTCTTGCAGGCTAAGGCCTGTGTCTACAGAATTTCGCAGGTTAAAGCCTACAGCTACAGAATTTTGCAGGTTAAAGTCTGCAGCTACAGAATTTCCCAGGTTAAAGCTTGCACTACAGAATTTCGCGGGCTAAAGCCTGCGGCTACATAGTAAAAAGTGAAACTCCATTATTTTCTATTAACATACAAATTCTCAATTAGGTGTTTCAGTATTACCAAATTATTCATAAATTTGTTTAATGCTAAACTCATCGCTTCAGGCTCTATAAATGCAAAAAAGAAATAATTGAATTTTCAATTAAACAGAATAAAAAATGAGCTATAATACAATCTTGGATACTTTTTTTTCTAACTGGTACATTAATTTAGGTCTGCTTGCTGTATTCATAATTGCTTTCTTTCTTTTCCGGCAAAAAATATTAATGTCATACAGGAAAAGATTCTGGTTTACTTTTCCATTCGTAGGTATATCATTCCTTTGGCTGTTAACTTTTATTCTACTAAATGCAATGTATCTTGGTTTTGGACACGCGAACGGAGTTGACGGGATTGTGATTGCTGATGGGAAAATTTATGTCGTAGATTTTTTGCTCGGCGGCGGAAGCAAAGTTTCAGGACCGGAGAAATTTTCAAGGATTCATGTTATGGAAGCCGAAACAGGTAATAAAATTCTGCGTTTCCCAACCGGCGAGCACGGCGCCCTATATGGAGTTCAGGGCGATAGTTTGATATTTTACGGCGAAGACCTTTTAGATATTTTCTCCGCTTCGAAAGGAAAATTAATTTCAAAACTGAACAGAAAGACGTTACCTAATATATTCCCGGAATTATCTTCAGGAATAGACAATGTGATGGTTTCTTATTCGGATAAAGTGCTTGAACTCACAACTCTGGATGGAAATCACTACAATCTTAGTATGGTAACAGCTTCGTTACTGCCCGCTGATCAACATAAATCTAAAGATGATTACTCTCCTACTAAGAAAATATTTGTGCATAATGATAATGAAATTGAAATTGACAACCGGCGGGGTGGAAGTGTTCTTATGCAATTGCAGGGTAAAGATGGTAATCAGGAAATCAGATATCTGAAAAGCCGGAATGGCTCTCCTTTGAATGAACTGAAGTTTATAATGGGTAAATTCGTTGCTGTCAGCGAACGGCAAAAGTGTTTCGTCGTTCTAAGTTTTGAAACGACAAAAAAAATTGGATTTATTCTGACAGGAATTTCTCTTGACGGACAAAATAAATTATGGGAATTAAAACAAAGTACATTAAGGCCGGAAGATGAACTGAAAGATCCTCTCACAACAAGCTGGACTTTAGATGATAATTCGGATGTTTTGTATTTTGCTATGAAAGATGAAGTGATAGCACTGGAAATATTGTCAGGAAATATTTTGTGGAGACAGAAATTGTAATTATGTTATAGTAAAATAATTGTATCTATTTTATGAATAAATAATCATATTTTGCACAAGTAATAATAGTGATAAATGCGGAAGTTATCTTTTATAGATAAATATTGTTTTTTCATTCCCATAAATTAATCCCTCTTATTATTAAAATTTTAATTTGAAAATATTTACCGTTTCTTCAACCGGGAATGTTTTTATGTTCCGATTGTTGAAGCAAAAACATTAAAAAAAAATAATATATGACTCGTCTACTAATTCTGTTACTAATATTTTTCTGCAGTTGTTCAGGCAGGGAGACGAAAAAACAAGAAATAAATACTGAGAAAGTTTACGCAATAAATACCGGGGGGTGCGAACATAAAGAAACATTAGTCATTGATACCCTTGGTAATAATCTGGTCAAAGATAAGAAAGGAAATATTTATTTCAGGGCTTATGCACATCCGCAAACGGGTGAAACGTACACTGTTTTAATTTCAAGACTTTTTAATAAGTGTGAAGGAGACAGTACTTATGACCTTTCAAAGAATATTGATATTCAATCCTTCAAAACATTAGGCGGCAATTATTTCGGAGATAAAAACAAAATATTTTTTTACACTGAAACGGCTGAAGGCGGCAATATTATTGCAACAGATGCAGATGTAAATTCATTCAAAACTATTCCAGATGACTTTTATGGTGTTGATGATGACAATGTTTACTATCAGGGACACATTATGGAAAATGCCGACCCAAAGAATTTTCAAAACAATTATAAATTATCTGATGTAGATAGCGTTAGCCCGGAACTTCCGGCTGATGATAATTAATTTGCGGAAATGATATTTATAATTTTGATGTATAGATTCAAACTTTTTTGATAATCATAAAAACAAATAACGTTTATGAATCAAAAAGAAAATTTTGGAAAAATAATTTTAATTGCCGGCGCCACAGGTAATCTTGGTGGAAGAATTATTAATGCTTTACTTGAAAGAGGCGCAGAAGTCCGTGCGATTGTTCGCTCGAGCTGTGATGTTAATAAAATAAAAGAGCTTGAGGCGCGCGGTGTAAAAGTGTTTAAGATAAACATGTCAGGCACCGAAGAATTAACTACAGCTTGCAATGGAGTTTCCTGTGTAGTATCAGCATTGACAGGTATGCGAGATGTGATTATTGACAAACAAAAATTATTATTAGATGCTGCAGTCGCGGCCGGCGTTCCCCGCTTCATACCTTCAGATTATTCATTAGACTTTACTAAATTTTCGGACGGCGAAAACCGAAATTTGGATTGGAGACGGGAATTTCATAAAATTCTTGACAGGTCTTCAATTTCAGCAACTACAATTTTCAATGGTGCCTTTGCCGAACTGATAACGGGACAAATGCCTCTCATTTTATTCAAAAAGAAATTAGTTCTTTATTGGGGAAATGCTGACCATAAAATGGGCTTCACCACGATTGATAATACGGCCGCGTTCTCTGCAAATGCAGCTCTTGACCCTTCCACGCCCCGGTTTCTCCGGATAGCCGGCGACGAAATCAGTCCGCGGGAAATAAAAAAAGTTGTGACCGAAGTGACCGGGCAAAAATATCGCCTGTTCCGTGCAGGAGGTCCCGGAGTGCTCAGCATGTTTATTAAGATTGGCCGCACACTTTCTCCCGGGAAGACGAATATTTACCCTGCATGGCAGGGTATGCAGTATATGCGTAATATGATTGATGTCAGAGCGGATATAGATAAACTCGACAACGACCGTTATCATGATATTCACTGGACAACAATTAAAGATGTACTAACTGCATATTATGATAAAAAATGACTTCTCAATAATCATTTTATGAAAACCTCCTAATACAAAAATACATTTTTTATTTTAACAATAAATAATAAATTATATTATATTTCTTAGGAGAAGGTGAAAAAACTCCAAAGCTGTTTTTAAAAAACAATATTTTTTTCGTTCCCAATGTGGACATTTGCAACAAGGAAAAAATGCTATTATATTCCGGATTTTTCTTTAAAATTATAAATCTAAACAAAATGAAAAATAGAAAAGGAATACGGTTTGTACTATTACCATTAGCATTAACAATTTGCTTATATATTGTTTTCTATTCAAGAATTGCGTGTAAACCAAGTGATGCCGGATTTTGGTTTATTTTTGCGTTGGGAATGTCGGTAGGTATTGCATTGTTTCGATTTATTCAATGGTTAAACACAAAAAAAGACGAACAATAAGACGTCTCAATCTGTAAGAATATTTTTCGCGTTACCGGATTCTATTTGGTAAAGTATACATAAAGAAAGGAATATATATGAAGAAATATATTTTTATACACGGAGCATGCCAGGGCGGCTGGGTCTGGTATAAACTTGAAGAATTATTAAAATCCAACAATATCGATTATGAAACACCCGATTTGCCCGGTCATGGTAATGATAAGACACCTTTAAATGAAATTACTTTGGATAAATACGTTGAATCAATCAGAAATATTATAAATAAAACGGATAAAAAAATCGTTCTTGTCGCACATAGCATGGGTGGATTTGTGGCTTCTCAGGTTGCTGAACTTGAAAATAATAAAATAGATAAAATTATTTATATAGCATCGCTTATTCCAAAGAATAATGAAACAATATCGGGTATGCTTAAAATGGATAAAACTTCAAAATTAATGCAGGGAAGCATTTTTTCTGAAGATAGGTTATTTGTTAAATTAGATTTAAGTAAAAGTAATGAAGTATTATATAATAATTGTTCTGAAGAAGATATTAAATTTGGAAAAAGCAAATTATGCAAGCAGTCATTATTACCTTTCATCTCACCTGTAAAATTAACAAAAGAATTTGAAAAAATACCAAAATATTATATTAAAACATTGTATGATAATTCAGTATCGATAGAATTTCAAAACGAAATTTGTAACAGATATGAAAATGTAATAACAAAAGAAATTAAATCCGGGCATTCCCCGTTTTTTTCAAACTATCTTGAATTATTTGATATAATTATTAAATATAATTAAAAAACTGCTTGTGACAGCAAAAATAGCCTGAAAAATCACAAAAAAATCCAATAAATGTTTAACTCGCCCCGGATTTGATTAAACTTCAAATGAATTTCTCCAAAAATATAACTCCTATGGAGTTGTAAAACAGTATTTAAATATTTAATTTAATTGAATTCAATAACAAAAAAATGAAAAATACCGAATTGACGGGTAGTATAAGAGGATTACTTGATGAATACAAGAAAGCAATCAACGAACTTATCAGCGTTATAAAACCACTTAACTTCACTCAACTTTCTACGGTGGTTAATAATGAAACAAAGGACCCCGACTGTAAATCTATTCAAACAATTCTCGCACACTCTGTGGCTTCAGGTTACAGCTATTCCGTTTATATCGAAAACTCTATCGGCCTGGATACTTCCTGTCCTTATGATATAACATTCGACAACGTAAATCAATATATAGAAGCATTAAATTCGATGTACGATTACTGTGAAAATGTATTTAAAAATAATGCAATCCCCGAAATTGAACAAATCGATAATTCTAAGAAAATTAAAACTAAATGGGGACAACAGTATGACATTGAGCAACTTATGGAACATGCAATTGTCCATATTCTGCGACACAGAAGGCAGATAGAGAAAATTATAAAGAGACAAAGTGACTAATCTTATTAAGATAACACAAATTTGAATTTTAACTTTAAAATAATAAAACAAACATGGCAGTACAAAAAGATTTAGATGCTCACTATACGGTAATGGATACTATTTTTCGTTTAAGCTTAGGCGAAAAAGGTGCTTATAGTTGCGCAAGATTTGATGGTGATTATTCAATGTCACTTGAAGACGCGCAGTTAAAGAAACATAAATTCATCGTTGACGGATGCAAAATAAAAAAAGGGACAAGAGTACTTGATATGGGATGCGGATGGGGTGCATTTATAGATTATATTAACAAGCTCGGTGCAGAAACCTGTGGTGTTGTATTAGCCAAAGGACAGGCAGATGCTTGCATTAAAAACGGCCTGAACGTTAAGCATATGGATTCGAAAGAAATTACTCCGGAAACATTCGGTAAGTTCGATGTTGTGACTGCAATGGGAAGTCCTGAACATTTATGCTCCGTCGAGGAATATAAAGCCGGGAAACAGGAAGAAGTATATAAAACATATATGAAACAAGTTTCAGACTTATTGCCAATAGGCGGACGTTTTTACTGCCAGACAATGGTATTCGGACCTAACATGGTTAAATTTGAAGATATCCCTTTCGGTAAAACCAATATCTGGAAAAAGGAATTCACAAATGAAGAACTGATGGATGTTATTTGCCAGGTATTTCCGGGCTCATGGCTCCCCTACGGCAAAGAAGGAATAATCGAACCTGCAAAAAAATATTTTAAAGTAATTTCAATCGACAGCGGCAGACTGGATTACATTGAAACAATTAAAAGATGGTCAAAAGCATTTCTGAAATTTAATTTAAAAAAATATTTGTATTATGTTTCTTTGATACCTCATTATCTGAGCAGCAAGTCTTTCCGTGACTTTATACAAAGATGGAACACCGATGCGAATTTAATTATTTTTGAAAGAGAAATTTTTGAACATTATAGAATAGTATTTGAAAAAGTCAGTGATTAATAAATGAATAAGTGTGATTATCGTTATTGGTAACGTTCGCAAAGGCGCCTTCCCACGACAGGCAGGAATCTTTGATAAAAGACTGGTTAAACACCAACAACGGCCTATAAATGTTTATTTTTTTGATACACCAATTTTACTTGCCTTTAGTTTTGCTCCGCCAAGTATTATAAAATTCAGAGATGTTACATTTTTTTGTTCATCAATTACAAACTCTACACTCTCTTCACTTTCAGGATTAGCAAAATAAATTAATTCGGTTTCAGGAAATAGTTCTCTTTTATCGTCTGACTGATCTGTAATAAATAAACGGTTGTCTTCAATAAAGATCTTAGCAATTTGCGTCTTGTCCAGTTCTAACCTATATTCCCCTGTGAACTGACTGTATATAGAAGAATTAATTTCTGCTTTTACCCTCTTAATTTCTTTTGGTAATTCATATGCCTCATCGAACAAAATTGCATTAACATCTTTTATAATATTCAAAAGTGCAATATCTCCGATATTAGATAAAAAGATTACATTAATTTTGTCTTTTTCGAGACGAAGCATATAGCATAAATAACCGCTCAAGCCGCCTGTATGCGAATAGTTCATTTGATTATGCTTGTTTAATACTTCTATTCCATATCCATACCCGTTTTTTGAATAGGCTGTTCGTATTTTTTTTAAATCGTTTTCCGAAATTATTTCGGGCATATGCTCTTCCCAGATTGCAAGGTCTTCAACCGTAGAATACAAACCTCCGGAACCCTTAGAATGAAAAGCATCATAATCGGATGCAATCAATTTGTTTGCATTATCATGAGTATAGCCATATGCCCTGTTTTCTAAAATTGTTTTATGGTCATAATATCCTGAATGTTTCATTCCAAGCGGCTGGAAAATATTTTCTGAAACATATGTCTCAATAGATTTACCTGATGCAACTTCAATTATATATGCTAAAATATTAAATCCCACGTTGGAATAATGGAAATTTGTGCCCGGTTCGAATAAAAGAGTATCAGCTATATCTTTTTCAAATTCAACAGTCTCTTTGGCCGTTAAGTATTTACCATTTTCTTCATTCGTTTTTTCGCGGGGTATTCCTGAAGTATTTGCTAATAAATGATGTATTGTAATCTTTTTGCCGTTTGGATAACCCGGAATATATTTTTCGATTGCATCATTAACACTTAACAATCCTTTATCTACCAATTGCATGATTGCAAATGCGGTAAATTGTTTTGACAGGGAGCCAATTCTGAAAATTGTGTGAGGTGCGCACGGGATGTTATACTCGTAACTTGCCAATCCATAGCCTTTGCTGATGATGGTTTTCCCGTCTCTTGTTATCAGTAATGAGCCGCTGAATTTCTTTTGATTAGTTAATAATGTAAAATATTCATCTGTCTTATTGAATATTATACTGTCAGTCGCAACAGTTTGTGCGTATGAAATGTTTATAAAGAAGTAAACAGAAATTATTACTGAAATAACAATTTTCATTTATCACCTCCGCAGTAAAATTATTATAATCCTTAATAAAATTTACGTTTTTTTATACAATTGGTTTCGTTTGGTAAATCTAATATAGTTATTAGTTTTTATCAATTCTCTAAAAAAACGACCTGAACGTTGAATACGTATTGAAGTTCTTTTTTCGGTTGCGAAGATTCCCGGACAAAACCTATAAACTATATTTAAAAGAATCATTTTAATCCGTGTTGGTATGAATCAAAATTATTATTTATATCTTTTATCTTTAATTCTTAATTCTTAATTTTTAATTCTTAATTTAAAAAGGAAATTTGTCACTTTTACATACGACATATACAATATTAAGGAAAGATATTAAATCGGAAATGCGTAACCGCTACGTTATTAATTCACTCCTGATGTTTGTTGTTGTTACAATTTCGATTATAAGGTTTTCGCTTGGCGATGAAAAAGTTGAGAATGATATATTATCAGGATTATTATGGATTGTAATTTTCTTTTCTGCAATCAGCGGACTTGCGAGAATATTTATAAAAGAAGAAGAGAAAGAAACATCGGCATCTTTAAAATTAAATTGTCCCCCTGTATCAATTTTTCTCGGCAAATTATTTTTCAATTTTATACTCACGCTTTCATTAAATTTATTTATCGTTATTCTTTTCGTACTTATTACAGAATTGCAAATTGCAAATTTTACAGCTTTCGTACTCACTATTTTCTTTGGTAATCTTGGGTTGGTTTCAGCCTCTACAATAATTGCAGCAATAATTGCGAAAGCAAACACAAAAGGTACACTTTATCCCGTGCTTGCATTTCCGGTTTTACTTCCTCTGCTTATAACGGTTATTAATGCCACAAAATTATCCTGCGCGGGTGCCGATACTATGTCTCTGATGGCTGAATTCCAGATTTTAATTTCTTATGCTATAGTTGTAACAACGGTTTCGTTATTGCTTTTTAAATTCGTGTGGGAAGATTAAATCAGTTTATAAAGTTCATAAAGTTTATAAAGTTATAAAGTAAGAGCTTTAAGACAAGTGCATTACCGTAAAGTAAGTACAAAAAAACGCAGAGGAATATATTTCTGAAAAGTTAAAAGTTACGTTAAATTTGCTGAATAAATTAGAAAATAAAGATTTAAAGAATATTTTTCTTTTTTCGGAGTTGAGCGAAGAGGAGCTAAATGAAATTCGTTCATTTTCACATTTAAAAAAATTCGACAAGGGAGAAATATTATTTTTCGATTCCGAACCTTATTCGGGTTTTTATTGTACACTTGACGGCGCAGTTAAATTATATAAGATTTCTTCTGAAGGCAAAGAGCATATCTTACATATCATTTATCCTTACAATACATTTGCAGAAGTACCTATTTTTGAAAATTACGGTGAAGTTGTTAAAAATAACGCCACGTATCCATTAAACGCAATGGCTATTGAGGATAACACAGTAGTTATAATTATTCCTGCACGTCCTCTCCTGAATTTTTTGGAAAATAACCCGAAGCTTTATTTAAAAATGTTATCAACTCTTTCAAAGAGATTAAGATTTTTAAACAATCATATCGAAAATCTGACTCTGCTCGACGTTAAAAAACGCCTTTCAAAGTATTTGCTCGAGAAATTGAAAGAAGCCGAATTAAACAAAGAAAATATCGAAAAGAAAAAGGGTATTAAACTTAAAAAAATTAATTCGATTGAGCTTTCAATTTCTAAAAATGACCTATCTTCGCACCTCGGAACGATTCTTGAAACACTCTCACGGACATTTAAAAAACTCCAGGATGAAAAAATAATCGAAGTAGATTCGAAAAAAATCACAATCCTCGATTTCCAAAAGTTAAAAGAAATTTCGAAATAATTAATATTTCTACCAATATTTATCTCTAAAGGATAATAATCTTACGAATCTTCCGAATTTTATAAATCTTATGAATCTTACGAATCTTCTAATCTTTTAATTGAATTTTGACTTAAGTCAAAGCCCTATCATTTCATTAATGCTAATTTTATTCAGTTAGTTTTTAAAAAATTACTTAAATGAAAGAATATTAAAATGGAAATAAATAAACAAATCACATTAGCAGAAATAGTAAAAGATAATTTTCATACTGCAGACGTGTTCGAGAGTTACGGACTTGATTTTTGCTGCAAAGGAAACCGAACAATAGAAGAAGTCTGCAATGAAAAGAACCTGGATACAGATAAATTAATACACGAACTCTCGAATATTGATTTTATAAAGAAAGAAGGAATTAATTTTGATGAACTGGAATTGAATTTCCTGATAGATTATATCATCAATATTCATCATTCATACGTAAAAAAATCTCTTCCGAAAATTGCGGATCATTTGCAGAAAGTACATCTTGCTCACGGCGATAACCATCCGGAAATTATTGAAATAGAAAATATATTTGCAGAAGTAAGTGCTGAACTCGAATCCCATATGATGAAAGAAGAAAAAATGCTTTTCCCGTATATAAAGAAGCTCGTTGAAGTCAAAAATGATACAGGGGAATTTGCAATTCCTCCGTTTGGAAACATTTCAAACCCAATAATTGTTATGGAAAGAGAACACGAAAGTGCCGGAAATGCTCTATACAAAATCAGGGAGCTAAGTTCTAATTATTTTATCCCATCTGACGCTTGCAACACATACAAAGTTCTATACGAAGAATTAAAAGAATTTGAAAATGATCTGCATATTCATGTACTTCTCGAAAATAGCATATTGCATCCAAAAGCAAAAATTTTGGAAAATGAAATAAAAGAATCTATTAAAATATAATATTTGAAAAAGAAAAAATTAAATATTAACGATTACATATTACTTTTAGTTTGTATCTGCATTTCGTTCTTAATAATAATTACCGGTTGTTCCGAAAATAATAGTGAAATTGGTATTGGACCGGTTAAAAAATTGAATCTGGCACCGCTTAATAAAAACTTATCGGAAAAAGGAAAGCAAATATTTGATATGAAATGTATCCCCTGTCATAGAATTGATTCCAAAATAGTTGGACCATCTTTATCAGGAGTGACAAAGCGAAGAAAACCGGAATGGATAATGAATATGATACTTAACCCGGTACAAATGACGAAAGAAAATGAGGCTGCAAAACAATTGTTGAATCAATATTTAGTACAAATGACTTATCAAAATGTATCTGAAGATGATGCAAAGGCTATTCTTGAATATTTCAGAGATGTTGATTTAAAATAATTTTGTAAGAATATAAATAATTAAATACAGAAATGAAAAGAACAATTATAAATATAGATGAAGAAAAATGTAACGGTTGCGGAATCTGCATCGAAGGTTGTATGGAGGGTGCGCTTCAGATGATTGACGGAAAAGCAAGAATGGTTAGTGAGCTTTTCTGTGACGGACTTGGCGCCTGTATTGGTGAATGTCCGGAAGGTGCAATCACACTTGAAGAGCGCGAAGCCGAGCCTTATGATGAAATCGCCGTGCTCGAAAGACTTTCAAAGAAAGGGAACAATACAATTCTTGCACATCTTAAGCATTTGAAAGACCATAATGAAGAAAAATATTTAAACATCGCATTCGATTATCTGAAAGAAAATAAAATCGAAATCGATACTTCTCAATTAATTCAAAAACCAAAATTTAATATAATGAATCATAATTCAGGTTTCGCAGCATGTCCGGGCTCTAAATCAATGGAATTTAAGAAAACTCCTGCACAAGCAGAGATTGTAAATTCCGATACTCCGTCAGAATTAACCCACTGGCCTGTTCAGTTGCATCTTGTTAACCCGGGAGCATCTTATTACCAGAACACTGATGTAGTATTAGCAGCAGATTGCGTAGCATTTAGTATGGGAAATTTTCATTCAAAATATTTAAAGGGCAAATCACTTGCAATTGCCTGCCCGAAGCTCGATTCTAATATGGAAGTTTATATCGAAAAGTTAACAAGTATGATTGACTCTGCTCAGATAAACACTCTGACAGTTCTCATAATGGAAGTTCCTTGCTGCAGTGGATTGCTGAAACTCGCGCAGCTTGCTCTTCAGAACGCAGCAAGGAAAATTCCTTTAAAATTAGTTGTCATTAGTGTTGAAGGTAATGTAAAAAGCGAAAACTGGCTGTGACAATTTTAAATTTTAAATTTTAAATTAAAGAGCATATGCAAAATAAAATATTCTTCCATAAAGAAGTTCTGGTTACAACGCTCCAGCGTTGTAACCTTTAAATTAATAGAGTATGCAAAATAAAAAATTTTTCGATAAGGTTTCATCATTTTTCGATAATATGACAAATTCTCCGAAAGTCATAAATGTTCGGAAATCGATGCTCAAAAATTTTATCACCGAAGAAATGAAAACAGCAGTCGATTTAGGCTGCGGAACCGGGAATGATTCTATTGCATTGAGTTTGAACGGTCTTGCTGTAGACGGATTTGATTTATCAGGTGATATGATAAAAACTGCAAATGAAAATGCATCAAAATATGGTGTTAAAATAAATTTTTATAATAAGAGCATCGATAATATTCCTGTAATATTTCACGATAAATATGATTTCGCTGTTTCACTTGGAAATTCGATTGCAAATGTGGAAAAAAAATATTTGCTCAAATCATTTAAAAAAATATTCGATATTTTAAAACCGGGTTCGTTATTCATCATACAGATTTTGAATTTTCACGCCTTAAAGAAAACAAATAACCGGATAGTTAATATTACAAAGAATCCACCGAATGTTTATGTCAGGTTTTATGATTCGTTTTCTATGCCGATGAATTTCAATATACTAAGATTCGATGAAAGCAATCCGAAAGATTTCGAGCTTTTGACTACTACATTATTTCCTTACGAAAAAGAGTTTCTCATTACACAGATTAAAAAAGCCGGATTTAAAAAGGTTTCAGTATATTCGGATTTGAATAAAAACAAATTTCAAAAATTTCTCTCAAAAGATTTAATTCTCGTCGCACAGAAATAGAAAAATGCAAAACACATTCTCAATCCTGAAACAAGTTCAGGAGGGATTGGGAATTAAGAGAAATCTTATAAATCTTACAAATCCGCGTTCTTTGCGTCCCGATACGTCGGGATTATGAATCTTCAATCTTATGAATCTTATAAATCTTATGAATCTTATGAATTTTATAAATCTTACGAATCTTATGAATCTTCAAATCTTAAAATCCAATCTGAATCACATCCATCACCCTGAACGCTTCCGAATATTTATATTTTTTCGTCCATCCGGTAAGGTTTCCCAAAAACCATTTTTTAAAATTATCAAAATTCGGAAATTGCGATTTATAAGAAGCGAGCACATCCAGTTTGAAATTAATATCCTTCGTGATATTCAAAAAATAATTCGGTTTGTTCGTTCCGAAAAAGTACATTTTTGAAACCATATGCTTTCCTTTTTTGTACGGTATAATAAAATCATTTTTCGCGGCAAAGCAGGCATCAAAAGTAGCAATAGCAGTTATCCTGTGGTCACGATGGAACAGATTTAAGTTAGTAAAATCCTGATTGGCAGGGTCAAATGAAAATACAAACTCAGGACGAATTTCTTTTATCAGTATCGTAAGTCTTTTCCTTAAACTTTCGGAATATTGCAGGAATCCGTCTTTATACCCGAGAAAGAATACTTTCTTAACTCCAATTTTCCGCGCGGCTTCAATCTGTTCAAGTTTCCTTGTGGAAATACGTGTCCCCCTTGTCCTGACTTTGTTTTCTTTACTTCCGTTTTCTCCATTTGTGACCACAACATAATAAGCTTCATATCCTTTTTTAATTAAATTTCTCACCATTACCGGACATCCAAAATCCAAATCATCCGGGTGAGCCCCGACTGCTAATATAGTTTTCTTCATTCTTTTAATAAAATTTATAATATAATGACATCTATACAACATATAAAATTATAATAAAATTATAAATTTATTAAATTTACCGTAATATTAAATAAGATTTGATAATTAACTCCTTTCAAACCGCCATTGTTGGTGTTCTCCCTCATTCCCAATCCCTGATTGGGAATGCAACTTCGCTGATTTCTTTTAATTTCGGAATATTTTCAGCCTATTTAGATTAAATTTCTCACCGCCGTTGTTGGTGTTAGCCGCTCTTTGGCGTCACCAACAACGTTTTTAATTTCGGAATATTTTCAGCCTATTTAGATATTTTTTCTCGAATTAATTATATAATTTTTCCAATGACTTCCATTCCTAAAATAGACAGATTTATTCGTTCAAAAAGAAATTCAATCGCACTCTTAGTCGAGCGCGATTCAACACTGACTGTAAAGGCTCCAATTTATGCTTCAGAGAAATTAATAAACGATTTTATTTTCGAGAAAAGAAACTGGATTCTTAAAAAACAGGATATTGCGAAAGAAAAATATAAACATTTTGTTCCAAAAAAATTCGTGGAAGGTGAAAACTTTCTTTTTCTCGGAGAAAATTACGAACTCGAATACATTGACTCTTTGCACTCCCCTATTTTGTTAGATAAGAAATTATTCATAATCGAAAGGCACAGAAACGTTACGGAGAAATTAATTTTATTTTGGTACAAACAACAAGCTCTGAAAATAATTACGGAAAGATTAAAATTTTATTCGCAGCTATCAGGCATTCAATATAATTCCTTTAAAATCACATCTGCCCGCAAACGATGGGGTTCATGCAGCCGGACTGGAAAATTAAATTTTTCTTTCCGCCTGATTATGGCTCCGATAGAAGTGGTAAACTATGTAATCATACACGAACTTGCTCACATAATCGAACACAACCATTCAAGAAATTTCTGGAAACTTGTTTCACAATACGATTCCGACTTTAAAACCCACCTCACCTGGCTGAAAAAACACAATTATATTGCGTTTGTGATATAATAAAACAAATAAGGGAAATTTACCACTAAATACATTCGGAACATTAAGGTGGTTTACGAGTCCAATTTATTATTTTTATATAAATAGTGACTTAGTTGTAGGAGTTTATAGTTATATGTAAAATTTTTGTCAAAGTTTTTAAGGTTTAATTTTTTTAAATTGTTAATAATTCAATTTAATAAAGCTATGAGAATAAAGAGAGAAAATACTGTTGCTGTGGTTGTTGACGTACAGGCAAAGTTATTTCCGCTTATTTATGATAATGAAAAAATTGCAGGGAATATTGCAAAACTGATTAAGGGTCTAAAAGCTCTGGGTATAGAAATAATAGTCACCGAGCAATATTCTAAGGGCTTAGGAAGCACAATTCCGCAAGTTCAGAAAGCTTTGGGAGAATATCATCATCTTGAAAAAATGTGCTTTAGTTGCTACGGAGATGATGCGTTTGCGAAGAAACTTAAATCAAAAGGAAAGAAGAATGTTATAATTTGCGGGATTGAATCTCACGTTTGCGTTCTGCAAACGGTAATAGATTTGCTGGATGCGGATTATAATCCTGTTTTAATAGAAGATTGTGTTTCGTCAAGGAATCCGAATGATAAGAAAATCGCTGTTGAAAGAATGAGAAAAGAAGGTGCAATAGTTTCTACATTTGAGTCGATTTTATTTGAACTTTTAGTTGTGTCGGGAACGGAAGAGTTTAAGGCGATTTCGAAAATCATAAAATAGCACATTTAATTTTAAATGTTAAATGTTAAATGAAGAGCCTGAATGTAAAATAATATGTTAAATGTTAATTAAAGTATGATTTCATTTTTTAAAATTTTTCTGATTGTTATAGATGCATTGATTCTGTCGTCACTCACGATTATTACTTTACCTGTCAATTACAAAGGAAAAGCTACACATTACATAACGAAACTATTTGCGAGAATTATTTTACTGGTTGCCGGTGCAAAGCTGGAAGTGGTTGGAAGGGAAAATTTAGATGAAAATGATAAATATATTTTCATTTCGAATCATCTGAGCTACCTTGATATTCCGGTAATTATGCAGACGGTGCCGAATAATGTGAGGTTTATTTATAAGAAAATAATTTCGTGGGTACCGATATTCGGATGGGCAATGTACCTGAACGGATATATTCCGATTAACAGGACTAATGGAAGAGAAGCGCTGCAATCACTGAAAAATGCTGCGAAGAAAATAAAGAAAGGTTATTCAGTTGCGATATTTCCTGAGGGCACGAGAAGTCCTGATGGTAAAACGGGAGATTTTAAGAAAGGTATTTTTGTGCTTGCGAGTGAGGCGAAGGAAAAAATTGTACCTATAAGCATTATAGGAACGAATAAGATATTAGGGAAAAAAAGTTTGAAGTTCAGAGCAGGAAAGGTGAAGGTGATAATAGATAAGCCGATAGAGTTCAGAAATGATAAGAATTTTTTAAATGAGATAAGGGAAAAAATTGTGGCGAACATTTTAAGTTCGTAAAGTTTGTAAAGTTATAAAGTTAAAAGGTTTGAAGGTTAAAAAGTTATTAGGTTATTAAGTTATTATAAGTAGAAACATTCCCAATCCTGAAACAAGTTCAGGAGGGGCTTGGGAACAAGGGATATGAAGGGAATTAATGATAAGAATAACTACGTAGGAGTTGAATATTTGTAGAATGATGATTTCCATAATAACCCAACTCCGTAGGAGTTGAATAATTTTAAATGTTGAATGTTGGTTAACAAAGGAAAAAATATAATTGTTGGAATTATTCCTGCAAGGTGGGAGTCGACAAGGCTCCCTGGTAAGCCTTTGCTCGATATTAAAGGTAAACCAATGATTCAAAGAGTTTATGAACAGTCGAAGAAATCAAGACTTCTTGATAAAGTAATTGTTGCAACCGATGATAAAAGAATTTTTGATTGTGTAATAAATTTCAGCGGCGAAGCGGTTATAACGTCGAAGAAACATAAATCCGGAACTGACAGAATTTATGAGGCTGCAAAGAATTTAAAAGCTGATATTATCGTGAATATTCAGGGTGATGAACCGTTTATTCCACCCGGTAACATAGATTTGGCAATCGAGCCTCTTTTAAAAGATAAGGATTTAAATGTGGCAACATTGGCAGTGGAATTCAATGAACCGGATGACCCGAATAAAGTGAAAGTAATATTTGATAAAAATAATTTTGCAATTTATTTTTCGAGGTCTGCGATTCCATTTAACAGGGACGGGAAAAAAATAAAATATTATAAGCATATTGGATTATATGTTTTCAGAAAAAAATTTTTATTGAGATTTGCAAAAATGAGGCAGTCAAAGCTTGAGATTGCTGAAAAGCTCGAGCAGTTAAGGATATTGGAAAACGGGGAAAAGATTAAGGTGGTGGTGACGAAGAAAGATTCGATTGGGATAGATACTTTGGAAGACGTCTTCAAGTTATAAAGTTTGTATAGTTATAAAGTGATTAGTTATTTGTGATTAGTGATTAGATTTTCAGGTTATAGATAATGTGTTTTTTGTCTTTTGTTTAGTATTTAGAAATTAGGATTTAACGACTTAAAAATAGGAATGATTTTATTAAATTAAGAATGATAGATTTAGTTAAATATGAGAAAAGACATATTGAACCGTTATTGACTTTGCTGAACAACAGTAACGTAACGGACTGGCTTTATAAAATACCGGTCCCTTATACAGAAAAAGATGCAAAGACGTGGTTAAAATTTTGCAAAAAGAATGCTGATAAAAATGAAAATATTTTATATGCTATCGAACTTAACGGTGAAATAATAGGCGGAATAGGTTTGCATCAAAGAGCCGGGCATTGTTATGAGACGGGGTACTGGATAGGAGAGCCGTATTGGGGAAAAGGATTTGCAACTGAAGCGTTGAATAAAGTTCTCGATTTTGCATTCGATGAATTGCAAATTGTAAGGGTACAGGCTTTTGTTTTCGAAGGCAACACAGCTTCGGAAAGAGTACTTGAAAAATGCGGATTCAAACAGGAGGGATTTTTATTAAAGAGTTACATAAAAGATAATAAATATATAAATTCTAAATTATTTGCCAAAGTAATTTAATTACATAAATTTGAAACAGACAAAATACATATTTTTAACAGGCGGAGTTGTTTCCTCATTAGGTAAAGGAATAACATCTGCATCGCTCGGATTACTTTTAAAATTAAGAGGTCTTAGAGTTACGATACAAAAACTCGACCCTTATATAAATGTTGATCCCGGCACAATGTCACCCATTCAGCACGGTGAAGTTTTCGTCACGGAAGACGGAGCAGAGACCGACCTTGATTTAGGACATTATGAAAGATTTCTCGATGAGAATATGTCCAAATGCAATAATACCACAACAGGTCAGGTTTACAATGAAGTGATAACAAAGGAAAGGCGGGGAGATTATTTAGGAGCTACGGTGCAGGTAATACCACATATTACTGATGAAATTAAGAGAAGAATGACGGCGCTTTCAAAAGGAAATTATGATGTTATCATCACAGAAATTGGCGGAACAGTCGGTGATATAGAATCCCTGCCATTTCTTGAAGCACTGAGACAATTTATGCATGAAGCAGGAAAAATTAATTCGATATGCATTCATCTCACACTTGTGCCTTATATTAAAGCAGCGGGTGAAATAAAAACCAAACCTACACAGCATTCAGTCAAGCAACTTCTTGAAATAGGTATACAACCCGATATTTTAATTTGCAGAAGCGAACAGGTTTTATCAAAAGAAGCAAAAGCTAAAATCGCATTATTCTGTAACGTGGCACCTGAATCCGTAATGCAGGCACTTGATGCAAAATCAATATATAGTGTGCCTGTAAATCTGCATAATGAAAGATTCGACGATGTGATTCTGCAAAAATTAAATATGAAAACTGTTAAGCCAAATCTTTCGAACTGGCAGCGTGCAGTGCATAAAATTTTAAATCCGAAGAAAGAAATATCAATCGGGATTTGCGGAAAATATAATTCTGTTCCGGATGCATACAAGAGCATAATGGAATCTTTTATACATGCGGGCGCGCATAATGAAGTGAAAGTTAATTTAAAATGGGTAGATGCCGAAGCAATAGAACGGGAGCCTAATAAAACAAAGGAAATTTTAAAAGATATAAGCGGGTTGTTAGTTTGTCCGGGATTCGGTGAGCGTGGAATCGAAGGGAAAATAATGGCGACAAGATACGTCCGTGAAAATAAAATTCCTTTTTTAGGAATATGCCTTGGCTTGCAGTGTGCCGTTATTGAATATTCTCGGAACATATGTAAACTGAAAAACGCCAATTCAACCGAGTTTAAAAACTCGAGATATAATGTAATTGATATAATGGAATACCAGAAATCGGTAGTTTTAAAAGGAGCATCGATGAGGCTGGGTTCATATCCTTGTATTGTCGAAAAGAAAACACTTGCTTACATTTGTTATAAAAAAGAATTTATAAATGAACGGCACAGACACAGATACGAAGTAAATAATTTATATCGAAAAATACTGACAGACCACAATATGAAATTATCGGGGCTTTCTCCTGACGGCTCACTTGTCGAAATTATCGAGTTACCGCAGAAGATTCATCCGTTTTTTATTGCAAGCCAGTTTCACCCGGAATTTAAATCGAGGTTAATCAGACCGCAGCCGTTATTCAGAGAATTTGTAAAAGCCTGTAAAAATTATTAATTTGGAATTTGAAGGACTTACATCCCGGGAAGTAAAAAAAAGAGTAAGTGAAGGTTTAAGCAATAAGACAGCTAAGCCGAAGACGAAAACAATTCCCGAAATTATTATAGAAAATGTTTTTTCTCTCTTTAATTTTATAATTTTCGGAATAATTGCATTCGTGCTTTTTTTTTATTTTCAAAATAATGATAAAAGACTTCTATTGGATTCAATCGGTATTTTATTTATTGCCGTAACGAACACATTCATAGCACTTTTCCAGGAAATCCGTTCCAAGAAAGCTCTCGATAAAGTTAACCTTTTGTTAAAAAAGCAGGTAAACGTTTTGCGTGACGGAAAAGAGTCTGCAATTAACATAGAAGAAATTGTCGTAGATGATATAATTAAAATTAACAGGGGTGACCAGATCGTAGTCGACGGTGTAGTGATAAAATCAAATATGCTCGAAATCGATGAATCTTTATTGACAGGTGAATCAATTCCTATTTTAAAAAAAGAAAACAGTGAAATCCTTTCAGGTAGTTTTTGTGTTTCGGGAAACGGTTATTACAAAGCAGTAAAAGTCGGAGAAAAGAGTTATGCGAATTCGGTTACTACGCTCGCCAGTAAATATAAATTCATATTAACCCCACTTCAGAAAAAAATAAATTTAATTCTAAAAGTTTTATTTTTAATCGCACTAATACTCGTAATACTCGAAATCGTTACATGGAATGTAAGACCAAATTTATCACCCGACCGGCAATTCGTTGAATTTATACGGAGAATTGCGACAATCCTTATATCTCTTGTGCCGCAGGGGCTTGTACTGATGTCATCAGTTACCTTTGCTCTTGGAGTTTACAGAATCAGTAAAATCGGAGCAATAGTTCAAAGGCTCAATGCAATTGAATCTTTCTCGAACGTGAAGGTGGTCTGCATGGATAAAACAGGAACGCTGACTGAAAACAAACTAAGTGTACATTCTGTAATAAATCTTACCGAAAATTTTCAAAATAATGATATTGAAAATTTACTCGGAACTTATTCGAAATTTTCTTCAGATAAAAATGCCACAATTCGGACATTGGAAAAATTCAACATTATAAATGATGCGGAGATGTTATCGGAGTTGCCTTTTAGTTCCGAAAACAAGTTTAGCATTCAAAAATTAAAAATAAATAATGCAGAAGGTTATTTTATTTTTGGCGCATATGACATTTTAATCGGAAGGACACCGGCTGATAAACAACAAATTGCAATTTCCGAATTCGAAAAAAATAATCTTGACCTGTACAGAAATTTATTGTTCGGGAAAATCGTCAACACCAAAATTACGGATTTTTATAAAATTGATATTTCCGGGTTATCTGTTGAACCGCTTTGCATAGTATCTATAACCGATACTATAAGGGAAGATATTTTCGATGCATTAAAACTTTTCAGGGATAACAATATTGAATTTAAAATTCTATCGGGGGATACAGGAGAGGCAATATCAGCCATACTTAAAAAAATCGGCTGGGATCTTGAAAAAGAAAAGATTATTAACGGCAAAAATCTTGACGAACTCAATGAAGAGGAATTTGAAAAAACTGTATTAAACAAATCCGTTTTCGGAAGATTGAAACCGGAACACAAACTTAAAATTATAAAAGTACTCCGGAAGAACAAAATTTATACGGCGATGGTTGGAGACGGCGTAAATGATTTGCCTGCAATAAAGCAAGCGGATATGGGTATTGCAATGGAGGATGGAAGCGCGATAACTAAAGAAGTAGCGGATATTGTTTTATTGAAAAACAAATTTTCATTGTTGCCTCAGATATTTGACGAAGGAAATAAGATTGTAAATACTGTAGATTCTGTTTCTAAGTTATTCCTGACAAAGAATTTTATGGTAATATATCTGAGCCTGTTATCACTTATATTCACGCTGAATTTTCCTTTGACTCCGAGACGTGTCTCGCTTATAAATATTTTTGCAATAGGACTGCCGGCGTTTATTTTAACTTTAAAAAATAACAATACTGCCAAATGCAAATATTTTTCAAAAGATGTTTTTTCGTTTGTAATAATTTCTTCGCTTGTGATTATTTCTGCCGGGTATGCCGGCCAATATTTAGCAACAATATTTTATGCCCCGGTAAGGCGTGACCTTGAATTAATTATGATATCTATTATGATTTTTATTTCAATTTCAAACTTCATTATTGTTGCAATTGAATCGGGCGGGAACAAATTACTGTTTTATGTTTATGGTCTGATTTTATTATTACTTTATTTTTTGTTATCGATTATTCCTGTTTCCATTCCCTATTTAAGATTTATAAAGATATTTTATGAAATTACAACCATCAACCCAAATTACTGGATTCCAATTTTAACTATTAGTATATTATCTTCAATTTTACTATACTTTTTGCATAAACTCAGGGAAAAATTTTTCGCTATTAAAAAATAAATTATATAGCTCTTATTAACAGTATTTTATGAACGGATTTATTTGAATGGATTAAATGTTATATATGTAAACATAAAGGAGAAATAATGAAAAAAGCATTAATCGCCGGCACTTGCCTGATTATGGTAATAACAGCTGTTTATCTGGCAAATTCGGTTGCTATTAATAAATCTTATTCGAAAGCAAGAATAATGGAAAGTCCTGTTAATATTTCAGATATAAAAGTTAAAACGATGGATGGGAACGAAAAGCAACTCTCCGATTACAATGGAAAAGTTCTTATGATAGTAAATGTTGCATCTAAATGCGGATTTACACCGCAGTACACCGGATTAGAAAAAATTTATGAAACTTACAAAAATAAAGGATTTGAAATACTTGCTTTTCCTTGCAATGATTTCCACAGCCAGGAACCCGGAACGAATGATGAAATAAAAACTTTCTGTGAAACAAATTATGGCGTTTCTTTTAAACTCTTCGATAAGATAAAGGTGTTGGGTGACGAAAAAAGTTCGCTTTATTCTAAACTGATTGTATATCCACCTGCGGGAGACATAGGCTGGAATTTTGAAAAATTTATAGTTGATAAAAACGGTAATGTAGTTGGCAGATTTAAAAGCAAAGTAACTCCTGAGGATTCACAAATAACATCTTTAATAGAGCAGGAATTAAATAAGTAATAAAAATCGAATTTCCGTTTAATATCTTTTGCGTTAGTTCATAAGGAAAGCTTATGATCTAATACAAAATTAATTTGAAGAAGAAATTATTTTTTAATTAATCGCTATATATGGAAAATAAAAAATGTGTGTATGATCCATTAAAAGAACTTATGAGTTATTACGCAGATAAAGTATCAGAAGACAAAACAAATATTGTCAAAGAAAATTTATCAATTGCGGAGATATTAAAGAACAGAATTATTGACGGAGATAAAATCGGTATTGAAAAGGACCTCGATGCAGCCTTAAAAAATTATCCTGCCCTTGATATAATTAATAATTTTTTACTTGACGGAATGAAGGTCGTAGGTGATTTGTTCGGTTCCGGACAAATGCAGCTTCCTTTTGTATTGCAATCTGCAGAATGCATGAAAACTGCCGTTCAATATCTTGAACCATATATGGAAAAAATAGAAGGAGAATCATCGAAAGGCGTATTGGTTCTTGCTACTGTGAAAGGAGATGTTCACGATATAGGAAAAAATTTAGTGGACATAATTTTAACTAATAACGGGTACAGGGTAATCAACCTGGGAATTAAATGTCCGTTAGAAACAATGATATCTTCTTTCGAGGAAAATAATGCGGATGCATTAGGTATGAGCGGATTACTCGTCAAATCCACAGCCATAATGAAAGAAAACCTAGAGCAGTTAAACGAACGGGAAATGGAAATTCCTGTTATTTTAGGTGGAGCAGCATTAAACAGAAGATTCGTTGAAGGTGATTTAAGAAGTTTATACAAAGGCGATGTTTATTACGCGAACGATGCTTTTGATGGTTTGAAATATATGCAGAATATTCTTGAATACAAAAAGAAAGGTGATAAGCCCAGACTTGAAATTTACATTGACCCGAGAAAAGAAGAAAAGAATTCGATGGAAGAAAAGCAAACCGGAGAAGCTGTTGTAAAAATATCAAATGTTAAAAAAGATAATCCCGTTCCGAAACCGCCTTTTCTTGGAAGCAAAATTATTGAAAATATCCCGCTTGAAAAAATTTACGAATACATAAATGAAATAGCACTTTTCCGTGGAAGCTGGAATGTATATAAAGACAGGAATAAACCCGATTCAGAATACGAAGAATTGCTGAAGAATGAAATTTATCCTGAGTTCAATGAATTGAAATTAAAAGCGAAAAGAGAAAAATTATTAGTTCCTAAAGTTATATACGGATATTTTCCTTGTCAGTCAGATGGTAATGATTTAATTATTTACAGACCAAATGGAATTAATGATTTATATAACGAATGGAAAGGAATTGAATTAAAAAATTTAAGTACTGATAATGTTAATGAGTGGGTAAGATTTTCTTTCCCGAGACAAAGTAAAAACAAGTTACTTTGCATAAGCGATTTCTTCAAATCAAAGGAATCTAACGTTATTGATGTTTGTGCATTTCAAATTGTAACCGTTGGAAGCATCGCATCGGAATACTCTAAAAAATTATATGATGAGAATAAATACCGGGATTATTTATATTTTCATGGATTTTCAGTTGAGACTACCGAAGCATTAGCTGAGTACTGGCACAAAATTATAAGGGATGAATTAAGTATAAGTGATAAAGACTCAGGTGATATGAAAAAGATTTTTCAACAGGGATACCAGGGTTCAAGATATTCTTTTGGATACCCGGCGTGCCCGAATCTCGAAGACAATAAATTACTTTTTGAATTATTAAAACCTGAGCGAATCGGAATATCTTTAACTGAAGAGTGGCAGATGGTGCCTGAACAATCCACAAACGCTATTGTTGTTCATCACCCCGAAGCAAAATATTTCTTTATAAAATAAAAAATTCCACTATTAGTGGAATTTTTATAAAATCAGTAATATTGAAAAAAAGATTAAGGCTTATATGGTTTCACCCCTAAATAAAAATTAAACCCAATATTTATAGTAAGCATTCCTATTCTTCTCCAATAACCTGCTCCCCCATCATCCGAACCATCATTTAAATTGTGTACCCCATTACTTATCCCCACAATATTCATAAGATTATATTTTAGCCCTAAAGAAATACCTGTTTTAAAACTTCTGTCCGTGACAAATTCGTAACCTGTACTGAATTGTAAGCCAACCCTGAATGCCGGGTCAAATGGAAAATACGATTTATCTGAACTAGTGAGGTAATTTCCTGTAACGGCAAATCCGATAAACTGTTTACTTCTGCATCTTGGATTAAATGCATATTCATAACCCAACGCACCCGTCCATATATCATTATTAGTATAAGGTGTAGCATCATCCGGAATTCCTACAAAAAATGGAATTTTATTCCGAAGCGTATTATTAATCATTTTATTATATGAGACACTTGCAATGATTCTGTGTCTAAGACGGGAACCTAACGAATATTTTGCCTCCACAGTAGCTCCTTTACCCCAAAGCATTCCATATAGTGTTTGTTCTACTACATTTGTACCATGAGCATCGTTTGTTGCAAAATTTCCATCGAATGAAATTCCTAAGATTACTTTAGGCGGAGTAAAGGTTTGTGTAAATGAATTTGTATAAAAAAATGATGTAATAATTACTAAAAATAGTATTATTATTTTATTCATAACGTGTGGTTATTTTATTAAAATATTATTAAAATTAAACTATATTTATGAAATAATCAAGTTTTTAAATAATTTTCAAAATTATAAATCCACGCGAAGTGTAGCCCAGTATAATGATTCGTTTACTTGTCTATCTAAATATTTGAGATTCAGAATTCTTAACTGATATTTTAACTCTACAAAATATTGTTTTATCGGCTCAAATACAAGATTGAAAGTAATAATGCTCCTGTTAATCCTGTTTCCGTTCAAAAAATTTATTTTTGTAATATATAAATCACCATCCCCCCGATTAATATTACCGCCATAATTAATAATTAATTTCCCGGTAATTGAATCAATTAGTATTCCTTCACCGGAACGCTGGAATTGATACAGAAAATTAAATTTAATCCTGTTTGTAACATCATAATGAAGATTCAGTGCAATTTCATCCGAATTCGGAGGTAATGAATGTCCGAGTGACATATCCCAGTTGGTGTAAGAAGATTTATTTGACCTGTGCGAATAAACAAATGGATCTAATCTGGTATATTCTAATTTTAAGTTCACATTAGGCAGGGACAAAGCATCTGCCCAAAAAATACCTAACTGATATCCGAATTTATTATCGTTCGAAGTTGAATCGCTTTTATACAATGTTGATAAATTCAAATCATCAATTAAAAGTGTACCCTGAAATGTAATATTCTTTATTGGTGCCAGTTCAAAATCAAATCCTGCTAATGTATTGTTATCCGTTGTCTCTTTTGCTCCTGTATTCAAATCCGCGGAAGTTAAGAAGCTAATGGGGTTTAGATATGTAAAACTAAAAGGATTATTACTTATAATCACACTTTCATAAAAGCCCAATTTAAATTTTCGTGTTAAACCGATGTCTAACCTGTGAGAAACAATGTTTTTGGATTGCAAATCTATTCCTAACGAATCGCCTTTTATAGAACCATACAGGAATGAATATTTAAACTTTTTATAAGCGATATCCAGTTTCAAAAAATTGAAAGGGATTGTATTATTTGAAAGAAACATCTTATCGATATAGCCAAAACCCTCATAGAGTGCTTCTTTACCCACAGTTACAGACAGCCAGTTAGAAGGAGTCTGGTATCTTAAATAGCCTTCGTAAGAATCGAAATTTTTTTGTTCATTAACAAATTTTGTGTTAGCTTTTAATAACGGATCATAATTCGCCGCAAATATAATGTCTTTGGATTGTCCTTTTATTTTTTGCCCGTTTGAGGCTCTTAGATAAAACCCTACAGAATTATACAAACTGCCGCGAATTCTAAATCCCAATTCTCCGAGAGTAATAGCATTATTACCAATCGAATCACCTTTGGAGTTTCGTTGATAAAAGTCACCGTTAATATCGAAGAACAAAGAAGCATTCGTGTCCGCATAATTATAAATATATTTCTGGCGATGGTTCCCGAATATACTTTCCGAATTAAATTTATTAAAGAGATTTGTGGATTTTCTTAAAGAACCTGTCATATCAAACTCGAATTCAGCCTTATAATCTTCCATCATGTATTTATCGGTTCCCGTAAGCTTTTGTCCTTCAATAATCTTAAGATAACCTGCAATTTCACCTCTCGAAATCGGAATATTTGAAGAATTGTATTCAGGAATGATACCTTTCACCTGCATTCTTTTTAAATAATCATAAACCGGGTGAGAAGGTGGAACGAGCTCAATCTGAGCGTTGACCTGAATTGTTAAACAAAATGAAAATAAAAGAATTACAAAAAAATGTAAGGTTTTAATCATTAAAAATTTCGTTTTCGTCAATTGAAACTCCTGAAATTCTTTCTCTCAGATTTGTAACTATATAATGAAACAACATAGAATGTACGCTTTCAACCATACACATATCATTCAAATTTACATGAACCGAAATATCCGAAAGTTTTTTTAATACCCCTCCGTCATAACCTGTAACTCCTATTACTGTCATATTATGAGATTTTGCAAAATTAACAGCGTTAATAATATTTTTACTATTTCCTGAACCGCTTATTGCCAGCAAATAATCTCCTTCGTTTGCAAAAATCTTAAGCTGCCCGGTGAAAATATTTTCGTAACCTTCATCATTACCCAAAGCAGTGATATAAGGAATATTATCAGTCAGGCTAAGAGCTTTCAATCTGTTTGATGGGTTCGGATTTTGAATAAGACCTTTAGAGAAATCCTGTGCGAGGTGAGATGCTTTCGAAGCTGACCCGCCGTTGCCTATAAGAAAAACCATTTTCTTGTTTTCATAGGCTGAAAAAATGCAATCTATGAGTGATTGAACTTCGTCAATATTCACTTTATCGATTACATTTTTGAAAATTTTAAAATATTTTTTTATTTCCATGAATATCTTCTATAATTAAAAATTACTTTTGAGCCGTCATTTTCCAATAAGAACGGCATTTCCCTGTATTCTTTCATAGCTTCCCTGACGGAATTCTGGTGATTTCTTTCGCAATAAACAAGCATAAATCCTCCACCGCCGGCGCCTGATATCTTTGCACCTGAAGCACCGCCCTTCATTGCTTTTTGATACATTTTATCTATTTCATCATTAGATATTTTCCGGGCTAATTTCTTTTTCAGCTCCCAGTTTCTTTTTAAAAGAAGACCGATTTCACCGAATTTCTTTTGATAAATCACATTCTCTGCTTTTACAGCCAGTTCTTTTATTTCTTTCAGAAATGCAAAATTCTTTTTTGTTTCTTTCGATTGCTCTGATAGTATTTCATTCGATTTTCTGGTAACGCCCGTATAAAAAAGTAACATATTTGAACCAAGAATTCTCTTTTCTGATTCAGATATGTTAATTCCCTTTGTTGTAACTGAACCATCTTTATTAAACAGAAATGAATTCAATCCTCCAAATGCAGCGATATATTGATCCTGTTTTCCGATAGGTTTTTTGCATCTGTTTATTTCTATATCGCACGCTTCTTCCGCTAATCTTTCAGGAGGCACTTGTTTTCCCAGAAATATATACAAAGCATTTAATAGACCAACAGTTAAAGAACTTGAAGAACCAAGACCGGAACCTTCCGATGGAATATCTGCAAGAATACTTATTTCCAGTCCATTTTTGATTCCAACAGTGAATAAACATTCTTTGACCAATTCGTGTTCTAATTCAAAAATATCTTTTACAATTTCTTTTTTAGAGTAATTTACATAAATCAAGTCATCGTATCTTTCCTTTACAATAACAAATATGAATTTATCAATAGCTGTACTGATTACGTAACCCTCGTCAAATTCATAAAACTCTTTTAAATCTGTTCCACCGCCAAGTAAACTAATTCTTAATGGTGTTTGAGTTATTAGCATAATATATTTTATTTATTTAATCTATTCCACTCTGTCTGAGCATCCCAATAATCCTTCATTGTTCCGATATCTTTAATATAATCATGTGTTTTCATGATGTACATACGATCAATGAATTTTGTCATTACGTCTTTTCCAAAATCTATGTATAAATTATTATTAAAATAATCAAAAATCTTTTTATTAGCTACACCAATTCCCGAATTAGCCAAGTTTGATTCGGGATTTTCGGGTTTTTCTTCGAACCGTTCAGCTTTTCCGTTTTCGTTAGCGACAAAAATTCCTTTTTCTTTCGGTTTGTCTGTTTCATAAACATAAACAGTAAAAATCGAATCTATTTTTGAATGATATTCCCAAATTTCCTTTAATTTGACGTTTGTAAGATTATCTGCATAAAGAATATAAAAATTGTCTTCATTTTTTACAAAATCATAATTTTTTGCAATTGAACCGCCGCTTCCAAGAAGAACAGATTCATGATAAAATTTTATTTTTACTTTATTTTTACGCTGTAAAATTTTATCTCTTACTTTATCTGCGAAATGGTGAGTACTAATTAAAACTTCATCGATACCTGCATTTTCAATTAATTCAAGCCATATATATATCAACGGAGTTCCACAAATCGGGACAAGACATTTAGGAATATCATCTGTCATGGGCTTCAATCTTGTTCCTAATCCTGCTGCTAATAGAAATGCCTTCAAATTAAGTTAATTCTTATTTTTTACATTAATAATAATATTCATTTGTTTCATTTTTTCATTCGCATATTTTACAAAGTCATCGATATCTTTCTGACTTTCAAGATAATCTTTGTATTCCTGTACACTGAAGTATGCATCGTTAACAGGGGTAAATCCAATTTTGCTTATTTTACTTATATCAGAACAAGCATTTCTTGTATCACCAAACCGGAATTTCCCCGGAATATTGGGTAATATATCTTCTTTTTTAAAAACTTTTGCCACGATTCTGTCAAATTCAGCAATTGTATATGGTTTACCGCCTCCAACGTTGAAGACACCATAATCTGCCCTATTATCATTTAGTACTAAAAAATTTGCCTCGACAGCGTCGTGAACATTAATAAAATCCCTTCTTTGTTCTCCATCTTCATAAATTACAGGAGCATTATTTAAATAATAACTTAACGAAAATATTCTGCAGGCTCCGCTGTAAGTATTATAAAATGATTGTCTCGGACCCTGCACGATAGAATACCGAAGAGCTACACTCGGAATTTCATATCGTTTACCGAACTTCATTGCCTGAAGTTCCTGAGAATATTTAGACATTGCATAAGCATTCGGTGGATTTGAATATGATTCAGGCGTCCACATCCAGTCCAAAGTTCCTCCGTTTTCATCGTGCCAGTCCCAAATTCCCTGTTCAAGACTGTTTAAAGGTCTCAGGTCGGGATAATATAGTTTTCCGTCCTTATTTTTGTAAACGCCTTCCCCCTGAACAAATTGTGATGAGGCTACAATTATTTTTTTAATCTTCAATTTTTTTTCAACAATAACTTCATAAATCAGGGCTGTACTTACTGAATTTGTATGAAAGAAATTAGAAAAATCCGTAAGATAATCCTGGTAAGCAGCGAAATGAAAAATATAATCCACATCTTTTAAAGCAAGTTCAATATCTTTTTTATTTCTGACGTCTCCAAATATAAATTCTGCTTTATGATTCAAATAGCCTGGTTTACCTTTCAAATGAACAGGCTTCTGTAAATTATCAAGTATCCGTACATCCAGTCCTTCATTAATAAGTTTATCGACTGTATGCGAACCGATAAAACCTGCACCTCCTGTGACTAATACTAAAGACAAATTTATTTAGCACCCTTTCCGCTAAGTACAGCAGGGATAGTTTTTAATAAAATTTTCAAATCCAACCAGAGTGTCCAGTTATCAATATATTCAAGGTCTAATTTCGCCCAGTCATCAAAACTCGAGATTTCATTTCTTCCTGATATTTGCCATAAGCATGTAATTCCCGGTTTTACGCTCAGTTTTCTTCTATGCCAGAAGTTAAACTCGCTGAATTCATCCTGTAATGGTGGTCTCGGACCGACGAGACTCAAATCTCCTTTTAAAACACTATAAAGTTGTGGTAATTCATCGAAGCTGTGTTTTCTTAAAAAATTTCCTACAGGAAGGATTCTCGGGTCATTAGAAACTTTAAAAACGGGCCCGGACATCTCATTCCTTTTTAATAATTTTTTCTTTAATTCGTCCGCATTTTTTACCATCGTTCTGAATTTCCAGCTTCTGATGGGTTTTCGGTTATATCCGACAATATTCCATTTATACAATATCGGAAAACCGTCCTGTACAAGAATTAATATCGATATGACTAAAAACAGTGGTGAAAGGATTATCAACATTAACGATGAAATAATAATATCGAGAATTCTTTTTATATATAAATCCATTTCACTATGATGAATATCGTTGAAACTTATGATGTTAAGACCGAAAATATTATCTATTTTAAAATTTCTTGTAAATTTGCCGAAGAAATCCGAATAAAGTCTGACCTGAATTCCCTGTAACTGGCAGCTATCAACAATTTTTGAAATGTTTTCAAATTTTTTAGTTGATAAAGTAATAATAACTTCTTCGGGATTAATTCTTTTCAATACTTCATCTATATGATTATAAGTATCAACTACATCTATATTTTCAATTTTCAAACCGACTTTTTTTTCATCATCCGTTAATATTCCCAGAATATCAAGACCCCATCCATAATAAGTTTTTACCGTTTTAATAAAATTATTTGCACGATTTCCGGTTCCTACTAATAACACCTTTCTTCGATTCGCTCCCCTTTTTCTGACTATATAGGCAATATAAAAAAGTGAAAGCTTTTCAGTAATTAATAATACGATTGCAAGATTATAATAAACTATAAAAAATGTTCTTGGCGTAGCTGAGAGTTTTAATAAAAATACAATCGCGATGTTCAATAAGATACTAATATTCACTACTTTAAGGACTATAGTGATTTCGCGGCTTATGGATGTAAATCTCTGATGGTTATAAGCTTTTTGGAATTCAAAAATTGCAACCGTTAAAATGGAAAAAACTATTACCAGGAATAAATCGAACTTTGTAGGTTTAAAAATCGGCGGAAAAACATCACCGTTTAAATCATGCAGAAGAATAAGAATAAAATAACAAAAAAGATATACGGCTAAAGATGTGAGAAAATCTGCAACCTGAGCATACCGTCTGTGTTTTGAAGGGCTCCAGATCATTAGTCAGAGTATAAATTTAATTATAATAATAAATAATAAAGTTAAAAAAAATATAGTTTACTTTTAAAGTAACAATTAAATTTATTCTATTCAACATAATATGAATGAAAGACAACATAATAAATAATTAAGTATCTAAAAGAAATTACAAAAATCGTAGGAATGATTTTTCGCCTCACGTCTAAAAGGAATAATAAATCTCGTAATTCTAATTAAATATGTGAAGATCAAAAATATATTTTTAAAAATAAAATATTATTTTAGCTATTAATATTTTTATTAATTTAAAAAAATTTTTTAAATATATATTTTATCAAACTGATTAAGTAAAAAGAATTTATAACTATATATCTTTTAAATTTACTTGGGTCATAAATTGTTCTGTACAGCCATTCAAATCCGAATTTAGTCCATTTAGGAGCGGGCTTTTCTATCCCTGCAAACACTTTAAAACTTCCGCCGACACCAAGAATAACATTTGCTTTAATTATATTTATGTATTTTGAGATAAAAAGTTCCTGTTTTGGTGAACCTAAGCCTATAAAAAGAAAATTTGGAGATTTATTATTAATTTCTTTAATAATATCTATTTCTTCGTTTTCTTCAAAAAATCCGTTTCTGAATCCGGAAATCATTAAATTCTGATAACTTTTAATAATAACATTTATCATTTTATTTAATACAAATTCGGTCGAGCCAAGAAAATATACATTCAGATTCATGGTGTTACAATAATTTAGTAAAGATTCCATTGTATGAATTCCACCCATATTTCTAGTTTTCAATGGTTTCTTCAATAATCTCATTCCAATGTTTATCGAATTTTCCGGTAATATGATTGATGCTGAAGAGATTGCATTCTTTACATTATTATTCTTACTTGAAAGATACATTTTATTTGCATTCATTACTGCTATAAAGTGTTTTTCATGATGTATGATTGCATTATTAACGAAATTTAATAATTCCATCAGGGAAATATTATCAACCGGATAACCAATAAAATCTGTTCTATAATCGTTCACTTTTGAGGATAAAATAAGATAATGCAGATAACATCCAAGCGTTAGACCAACGCATATATGATATTTTGTTTGTATAAAATTTCTTTCTTTGGAAATAAAAATATCCTTTAATATTTTGCATATTTAAAACTATCCATTCTACAACTTTTTGAGCAGATTCCATACATCCAAATTTAACTAATGTTATAATCGTCTGTGCAGCAGCTGTTGAATCTATGGGAAATATTGAATCTTTATAATATTTTGGAATTCCGTTATCACAGATAAAATTATTTTCGTAATAATTTAAGGCCTTTTCCAGATTTTTTCTATAATCATCATTTTCTATCAAATTACAGTATTCTAATAATGCATCAATTATGTAGCCCGTATGAAAATTATCAGTCCATTTTCGGTCATCACCATGAGAATATGGCCAGGACCCATCTTTATTTTGATATTTCATAACAAATGCAACAATTTTTTTTGCTTCTTCTTCCAAAGAATTTTCTTTTGTGATAGAATAAACTTGCGCCAGCAAACGTGCGCCTTTCATGGTTGCATTAAAAACAATTTGTTTGTCAAATGGCGAATAAGAAAAACAAAAATCATTACCATCATATGTCTTATTCAAATCCTTCAGAAAATTTACCGAGTCTAATATTAACGATAAAGAATGCTGATTACCGGTTATCTTATAATTTGAATACAGAGCATTCGTTATTATACCTGTTGCAACAATTGTTGGTTTATGAGCCGGTATTTTTGTATATCGTGCTTCCCAGTCGAAATCATATCCCCAGCATGCACCGCTAAATCCTTTTGATTTTAAAAGAATTAATTTATCAAGCAGACTATCTATTTCTTTCAGATAGAAGTTTTTTTCAGCAGGTAAAATTTGTGATAAATATGTATAAGCTTGTATACAAAGACCTAATGTTACGGGATTCAACCCTTTTTTAATGCCAAATAATTTTCTTGTGTTAAAAGGAATTCTTCTATACACCTGTTGAAATCCGAAACGAATAATTTTATTAGAACGAAGTAACGGAAATTTAAATAACGGTGACATCAAAGAGTCATAAGGATCGTATCCTTTATATTCTTCGGATATAATATATGCTTCGAGTTTTTTTAATGAATGTATTAAATCAGTCAAATTAAAGCGAAATAACTTTTCCGGATTTCAAGGAATCAAGAATTCTAAACGTCATATTTGTTGTATCACAAATAGAATCAAAGGATAATTTGATTTCATCCTTACCTTTCAAAACGGATATAAAATGTTCAACTTCTTCTTTATGACCTTTCGACCCGTTATATGTTTTTTTTATTTTCTTATTATTTTTATAAAAAATAACAGACTGAAAATTATCCATAATTGCTGTTTTTCCACCTGCAAATATTTCACAATATTCCTTTGGTAAAGCACTATCGCCATTTGCTATGTACAGTATATTACCTACGGAACCATTTTCGAATTTGATGTTAATATTTACAGTATCGTAATCGACCAATAAATTATTCTTCGTCTCAATTGATTCTGCAAACACTTTACATGGTCTTGATCCTGTCAAATATGTTATTGTATCGATAAAATGACACACTTCACCAATTATTCGTCCACCCTGCTCTGGAGACTGGATCCAGTGTGTTTTAGGTATAAGCCCTGCGTTTATCCGGTAATTAATAAGAAAAGGTTCTGATATATTTTCAAAAAAGTTTTTTATGTTATTAATTGGCTTTGAAAAACGACGATTAAATCCCATAAATAATATTTTATCCGGGTTATAATATTTTTTTATAATATTTAATTCTTCATCATTTAACGCAAGAGGTTTTTCAACAAAAATATGTTTATTATATTTAATGGATGCAGTAACAAATTCCGCATGAGAATCATGACGTGAAGCCACAAAAATCGCATTAATATTATTATCAGATAAAATTTCCTTAAAATCAGTAGAGCAATATTCAAAACCAAATTTTTTTGCAACAGAATTTGATTCGACTGGAGTTGATGTACAAACACCTTTAAGATTTACTTTTAGATTGACAAGATGTGGAAGAAGATTAGATTGAGCGAAATTACCGGCACCAATAAAACCAACCACAGGAACCCCCTCGTTCCCAATCTCCTCCCCGCGAAAGCTGGGATCAGGAACGCGAAAAACTTTCTTATATATTCTCGCTTCTGGCTCTTCGTGCGGATATTCAATTAAAATTGCAACGTGTTTTTCATTATTTTTGCCGGTAATTACATCATAAGCTCTTAGAGCATCTGAAATTTTAAACTTATGAGTGATTAATGATTTGAAATCAAGTTTATGCTGCGAAACTAAATCAACTATTGACTGCATATTTCGATTTTCTGTCCACCTGACATATCCAACAGGATAATCATAACCGGATTCTTCATAATTTTTATCATATCTGCCCGGACCGTAACTGCAGGATATTTTAAAATCCAATTCCTTTTCATAAAAAGGAGACCGCGGAATATTCATATTAACAGCCCCGACGATTACAATATTAGATTTCTTCCTGGCATATTTAAGGGCAAGTTCAACTGGCTGGTTTGACTTAGTACCTGCCGTAATTATCACGGAATCGGTACCGATACCATTTGTGAATGATTCGATAATATTTATCGAATCTTCATCAGCCAGATAGCATCCGTCACAACCAAGATTTTTTGCAAGTTCAAAATTAGATTTGTTTAAATCCAATCCAATCACCGAACATCCGTTAGCTTTTAACAGTTGTATTGTGATAAGACCGAGTAAACCTAACCCGATTACGACTATTTTTTCCCCTATTTTAATTTCTGCCTGTCTTACGCCCTGAATTGCAATAGAGCCAAGAGTAGTGAAACAAGCTTCTTCAAAAGTAATTGTATCGGGAAATTTAACAACAAGATTTTTTGGTACGCAAACAATTTCAGAATGGTTCGCAGTCGCACCTGCACAGGCAACTCTATCGCCCGGTTTGAATCCTTCAACAGACGATTCAAGAATAATACCCGCACAACTATAGCCTAATTCCTTATAGTTGTCAAGACGATTTTGCACTTTGTTATAAGTAGAAATTAATCCTTCTTTTTTTACATTATCAAATACTTGTTTCACAAGATCAGGACGGGATTTTGCTTTTCCGAGCATAGATGCCTGAGCTGTTTCAACCGAAGTCTTCTCTGTTCCCGAACTGATTAATGAATAATAATTCTTAACCAAAACATGACCGGGTTTATTCACAGGTGACGGATTTTCTTCAACTGTCATTTCACCGGTTTTCTGATATTGTATTATCTGTTTCATATTTTTCCTTGTCATTCCCGAATGTCTCAATCGGGAATCATTATAATAATTTATTTTTATTATTTTTCCTTATTTGTTATTAGTTCTTCTCCGCCCTTCCTTCATTATCTTCGTGTTAAAGTTCTTATGCTTTTATTATTAAAAATTCAAATTTAAGAATTCATAATTTATCAATCATCAATCACAAATCACTAAACCACTTATATTTAATTCCAAATTATTTTATCTTTATATTTTTAAACTTATTCAACTAAAATGTAATTCCATATTTGATTCATCCGAATAATACAATTTAATAAAATTTAAATAAATGCTGGTTGAATAAATCAAATCATTTTTAGTATATTCACTCTTTTTATTTGATAAAATGGAATTGCAGAATTTTTTATACATTATATCATGACCTTTATCTCTTCTTAACTTATAATAATTTCTAACTTTCCCATTTATCCATAGTCGCATATGCATAAAATCATCAATACGTATATCTAATTTCTCGTTTCTAATTTTAATGAACTCCTGAACCCCATAAGTTCCATCTCCGTAGTCAGAAGGAATCAATGTAACAATAGAACCGTCATCGAATAAAATTATAAAAGTACTATTATCTATTCCAAGTATTTTGTTTTTAGATATAGAAATAGATACAGGTTTTTTTCCCTCAAGTAAAAAAATCGTTAAATCAATCCAATGACAAAGGTTCCCGGCAATCCTTGATCCTTGATTTGGCGCATTATACCAATGATATTTAGTTATTTGAACTTCTTTTATTTCAATGGACATAACACACGGTGAATCATACTCTTTAAGTAATTTTTTTACTTTTAATACCCACGGTATATGCCTCCTATTGTATCCGATAAAAATTTTAGACGTGTCGTATTTTTCTAATAGATGGTTAAAGTCATCATAATTTACGCAGGGCGGTTTCTCAATAATAACTTTTGAATTTTTCAATTTCATAAATTCAAGAGCCTGTGTAGTGTGGTATGAATGATATGAAGCAATTATTGCTAATTTATTATTATCGCTATCACCGGAGATAGCTTCATAAAAATCATTGGTCTTAATTTTAAACTTGTTAAGAAATTTGTTTCTTAATATTTCATAATTAAAATCAATTGCTGCTGCTAGATTAAAAGATTTTTTAAAATGAGGATAAACGTAAGTTCTAAAATAATCTCCGCAACCAATTATATACAAATCAGTCTTATTTTTTGAGATAGATATATCATTATTATTATTTATAAAATTAATAGATTTAAATTTATTTGAATCCGATTGCGGATAAATCAAAATCTCATTCGGTAAATATCCTATGAAAGGATTATAATAAAATTTTTTATAATAATTTTCTAAGTTCTCAAATTGAGCGTTTAAAAAATAAAAAACAGGTTGATCTTTGGAAAACTGCATTCCAATATATTTTTTTCCGTTTTTGTCTGTCGCCTTAACAAGACAAATCTTTGAATTTAAATATTTATTATACCTTTGAGAAAAAAGTTTTTTCGTTAATCTGATTAATCCTTCTCGAATCATGAAAAATAAAATTTTCTTAACTAAATTTTGACCTCTAAAATGCCTGAATGAAATATTTACTGGCTCAAGATTTAAAATATTTAATTCTTCAACATTAATAGCATTAAGATCTCTATAATCGAGATATTTAAATTCAGACAAGCTCATTTTTTAAAGTGAATCCAGGCATCTGGACCATTTGTTTATAAATATATCTTCAGAAAACATTTCAAAGAACTTTTCTCGGTTGTTCAAACCCATTTGATATTTCAAATCGTGATCTTTTAATACTAATTCAATATGTTTACTTAAATTTTCGGAATTTAAAGGATTAACAATAAAACCATTTTCATAATTAATAATATATTCGGGAATTGCGCCCTGACAAGTCGATATAACCGGCAATGCTGATGACATTGCTTCAATATTAACAATGCCGAATGACTCTCTTAAAGTCGGGAGAATGAAAATATCAGCATCCAGATATGCTTGTTTTTTCAATTCTCCTGATACACGACCTCTATAATCAATAAAATTACCAACCTTATTATCTTTAATAAAATTAAAAAACCTATTCTTATCGATTTCTCTTGAAGATAAAAAATCCCCGCATACTATCAGTCTCAAGTTATTATATTTATTTAATAAGTCTTTAAAAGCTTCAAGTAAAATAAATATCCCTTTATTTTCTATTATCATTGATAAGAATAATAAATTTATTTCTTCGTTATCCTTTTTTTTAATTTCTTCGTTTTGAGGAATGATAGGCTGGCAAATATTAAATATAACGTTAATATCATCTTCACTTAGCCATTTGAGATATTCTTTTTTAATAGAATTAGATACAACAACTACTTTACTGATTTTCCTGAATATCCTATCGATATATTTTTTCTTTTTATTAGGAAGTTTTTCATAAAATAGTTCAAAAAAACCTTCCCCTTGTGCATAAAGAATTATTTTTTTATTAAAGATATAACAAAGTCTGATATATAGTGAATCTTTGTAGAATGCAATCCATCTTAATGAATGTATAATTATCACGCAATCGATTTTTTTAAAAATTAAAATTAATAATAAATTAAGGTAATAAACAACAAATTTAAAAATTTTAATTAATGAAAATTTTTCCAGCGATATTAAAGATTCATTAAATACAGTATTTAGTAATGAAACATTATAGCCGGCATCTCTTAAACCTTCGACTAAAAATTTTGCGGCAACCGATGCACCATGCAATGTCGGATAAACACTGCCGATATATAATATGTTTTTAATATTCAAATTAATATCGTCCTGTTTTCAGCATATAATCTTTGACATCGTAAATTATTTCTTCGAGCGATTTTACGGGTACGAAATTCACCAATTTTTTAACTTTACTTATATCCGGTACCCTCTTAAGCATATCCTCAAAACCTGATTGATAAGCTTTTTCATAAGATATCATTTTAATATTTGATTTACTCTTTGTCTGCTTAATAATTTTTAACGCTAAATCTCGAATGGTAATTTCGTAATTACTTCCGACATTTACTATTTCCCCGACAGCTTTCGGTGAGTACAACAATTTGGACAAAGCCTGGCAAACATCGGTTACATGGCAAAAGCATCTTGTTTGGTTCCCGTCACCATAAACAGTAATATTTTCACTTTTCAGAGCCTGCTTGACAAATCTCGGAATGACCATTCCATATTGCCCTGTTTGCTTTGGTCCTACCGTGTTAAACAATCTTACTATAATGACCGGTAAATTGAACTCTTTATGATATGCTAAAGCAAGAAATTCATCGATAGCTTTTGTACAAGCATAACTCCATCTTGCATTTATAGTTGCCCCCATTAAAAAATCATCTGTCTCTGAAAATGGAGTTTTATCGTTTTTTCCATATACCTCGGAAGTTGAAGCAATCAATATTTTCTTTCTGTACCTGTTGGCTATTTTTAAAATCGTATCGGTTCCATGTATATTAGTTTCAATTACTTTTACCTGATTACTCATTACTAATTCAACTCCAACTGCGGCTGCGAGGTGAACAATCATATCGCATTCGGAAACTATTCTATCAACTACAGTTTCATTGAATATTGTTTCGTATACAAACTGAAAGTTTTTATTGTTCGTAAGATGAGAAATATTTTCATAACTACCTGTAGATAAATCATCTACCGATACAACTTTTTTCCCTTCATTTAGAAATTTTTCGCTTAAATGAGAGCCTATAAAACCCGCTCCTCCTGTTATTAAAACCTTCATTTTTAAATTTTTATGTATTTTAAAAAATAATTTATATTATATAGAGTTATTTATGAAACAATACTATTAACCTTCTTACGCTGAAAATAATACATTAAATCCATAATTCCACTTAAATGTAGTTTCAGTAAACTCAGATTAAAATAATCTTCTATATTAGTTCTATGCAACATCATTTTATTAGAATTTAATCTGATTAATCCTGATTTCGTCATAAATGAATATGTATAGCCGGAATCAATAATAATTTTCATCGCATCGTGTGTGTAATGTGATATTTCACCACCGACCCAACAAAAACAAATTACTTTTTTATTAATTATTTTTTCAATCATAGTTTTCGAATCCTTAATTTCGTAAAGTAATTTTTCTTTGCTATCATTATTCTCGAAACGGTAATGTGAAACTGTATGGGAACCAATCACATGATTTTTAGATAACTCAGTTATTTCCGTTTCATTCATAAATATTCTTTCAGTAAACTTCAAGTATTCATAATTGATTTGATGACTTTTTGCGTATTTTTCTTGTTTTTTCGGCTCGATATTAACAATTTCTGAAGGTATGAAAAACCAGCCTGTTAATTTGTATTTCTCCAAAAGGGGTTTTGCAATTTTATAATTAGTAATTATCCCGTCATCAAATGATATTATAATGCCCGGTTTTTTCTTCTTTCCGATTTTTGCCGAAAAAAAATTATTCAAGTAAATTTCATCAACTGCTTCGAAATGTTTTGCCAATATTTGCAGGTGCAGTTCAAAGTTTTTTTCAAAATCAGGATTGTTCCCGTGATAATTTATTATTTTTATGAAATTATTTTTAAAAATATACTTTTGAAATAATAATAGCAAATCCAGTAACTTCAAGTTATTAAATACCAGGGCAATTATGCCCAAAATATATGCAATCAAAGGTTTATCAGAGTACGCCGGATGTGATAATTTCATCATATATATTCAGAGCCAAGATTAAAATCGCAGTCGGAGTCAGCAAAGGTGGCTATAATAACATCCCGTTTATTAATTTTTTCTTCCGTAAAAATATCTGAGATAATATTCGTCATAATTGAAGTTGGATTTCCAATTTTGATAAATAAATTTTTTTTTAATTCCTTATCAATTAAAGAATATGAACTAGGTATCATTACACCATCCAGATCAAATATTTTAGCTAATTTTTTACAACATTTGAGCATAAGACCGAAAACATAAACATTCCTGATATCAAATCGATAGTCAATTAAGATAATTAATCTTAGAAATTTCCAGTTAGTTACACGCACAACAAAATAATTATTTTCATTTTCAGGTAAATGGATTTTATATACTCCATATAATTCGGAAGAAAATCTCCATTTTAAAAAATCCGGTGTTCTTTCGAAGAAAATAATATTTTCCACATTATAATCAGAAATTTTATCCTTAAAATTATATTTATGTACTTTATTATTATCTATACTTAGAGTATCCGGGTAGTTAAAATTATTAATAGCTTCAGACTTCCTTTTAGATTTATTCAATCCCCTGTAAGGTATTTTTCTAAACCAAAAATATTTATTAATATTTCCAATATATGGATAATGCATCAATTTTAATATTTTTATAGCAACTTCTGTAGACCCGATAGCTATTTGAGGAGAATAATCACTTATAACCTTTTTTAATAAATAAAAACCGGCTAAAGAAGAACGGGAATTCTCCTCTACAAAATAATCAGAACCGAAATAACAATTTTTAACTAAATCATTTAACACATATTTGGAAGGTGTAACCAGGAATTGCCCGTTAATTTCATTTAGGTTGTTAACAGTTATTGCTGCTATTGGAAATGAATTGTTCTCTAAATAAACATTTTTAAAAAACTGAAATTCAAATCTTTTTTTATAATTTGGTCTTTTGAAATTTGTAATATTAAATTCTAAAAATTTATCATAATAATCTTTCGATAAGTATATTTCAGACATACTATTATTTAATGTTCAGAACTTTAGACAAATGATAGCGAATAATATCACGGGAAAAGTAATGACCGCGAATAAAACGTAAAAAAATTCTTTGAATTGCAAAGAAATACAATAAAAATTTAAAATATTCAAACTTTAATATTTTTGATATTTTTAATTTTTTAAATGAATTCTTTAGTTCGAATTCCAACTCAAATTTACTTCTGGAAATAGATTCAGGATGAACTTTTGTTGCGTAGGATTTAGTTAAACTATGTTTACGGTAATTAGCAAAAGTATATTTAAAATATTTTACGTTATTTTTAGTAATTATTCTTGACCATAATTCTCCATCCATATTGAATTTAAAATCATTTCTTACATAATTTCCGGCTCTTTTATAAGCGCTCCTTTTTATAAATGTTCCCATTTGAGGCATATTTCTGCCACAACCTAAAAATATACATATGTAAAAATGAAAAGGGAGATGTCTTTCTAAATATAAAAAATTTCCTTTCATATCAATTAAATTGGCATCACCATAAATTACTTCAATATTTTCATTATTGTAAAAAAATTCCGAAACTTTAGTCAAAGCTCCGTTATTTAATGTATCATCGGAATTTAACCAGAACAAAATATCTCCCTTGGCTAATTTAAAACCTGTATTAATTGCATCGCTCTGACCATTATCTTTTTTACTTATCCAGTAATCAATTTTTTTTTCGTATTTTTTAATAATATCAATGGTACCATCTGTAGAACCCCCATCTATAATAATATATTCTTTATTCCCATAGTCCTGGTTAATTACGCTCAATATTGTTTCTTCGATATAATCAGATTGATTAAATGAAGGTGTAATTATTGAAATTAATGGATAATATCCTGATTCTGCCGCTATTTTAAAAAATAATTTTTTAAGGAAGTTTATATTATGTTACTGTATTAAATATCCGCCGTCAATTATTACGTCACTACCCGTCATCCATTTGCTGGCATCGGATAATAGAAAAATGACTGTATTCGATATATCTTCTGGTTCACCATAACCCAGCGGATATTTTTTCTCATCTTCTTTTATTGCGTCTTCCGAAAGAATTTTTGCGGTCTGATCTGCCATAGGTGTTCGTACCATTCCCGGTGAGATTGAATTAACCCGAATCTTCTGGGACGAAAGTTCTAATGCAAGTACTTTCGCAAAACCTGACAATGCTGATTTTGAAGCGGAGTAAATTCCATTTCCAAGAACAGCAATTTTGGACATAATAGAATTGATAAAAACTATTGAAGAATTATTAAAAATTAATCTTTTCTTTAACAATTCCGAGATTAAAATTATAGGTGCAATACAATTAATCTGGAAAACGTCATTAATTATTTTTTTATTCGCAAATTTTAAAGGCATAAATTTCACTATTCCTGCCGAATAAACCACTCCGTTTAACCCCGGTAACTTTTTAACCATATCCAGCATATTTTCTGAATCATTTAAATCACAGATAATCATTTCAACCTTTTCTTTAATTGACATTCCTGCAGTTTCAGCTAATTTATCTTTATTTCTTCCTGTTGCAATTATGTTCGCACCCATCCTCGATGCGGTAATGCATATTTGTCTACCTAATCCCGAGGAAGCCCCCGTCACTAATATAGTTTTCCCGCTTAAATCAAATGGTTCAGACATATGATTTATTAATTTTTCTTTGAAATTATTAATTCAAATAATTGGCTTACGGTGTTGCATTTTTTAACTATTTCGTCCACTGTTAATTCAACTCCAAACTCAGAGTCAACCATCGCCATCAGCGTCAGTACTGCTAACGAATTCCATTGCTCTATTTTTTTAAATTCTGTTTCCGGGGTGATAGAGCCCTGTTCAATCCCTTCAATTGCTTCTTCGAAATTTTTAATAAATATATTTAGGTCCATTTTTTCTCCGTTTATTTGTTATATTTTTCTAATATTTAAGATGTAAACAATAAATTTTAAATAATTAAGATTTATTTAGTTCTCACATGGATATAATAATATTTCTATTTGAAGTGTTATTTATTTAAAATCGAACTGCGTATAATAATTTAACCTTCTTATTTTTAAATATATCAATATAATCCTTGGTTATTTATTAGAGTTTTAAAGATTTTAAAAAAATTAGATCTATTGTTTGTATTTTTTTATTATACTAAAATCTTTTGGAATTATTCAAAATTTATTAATAATTTAAATTTCAATTATACAACCTCCCCATGAGTATCCGACGCCAAAACCAACTAACATTAATTTATCTCCGGTTGTTATTTTCTTATCATTAATTGCATTATATAATGCAATCGGAATTGTTGCTGAAACAGTATTACCGAAATGCTCCATACAAATGTAAAATTTTTCCTCAGGTACTTTGAGTTTTTTTCTTACTGCATCAAGCATAAATTTGTTTGCTTGGTGGAAAATGAACAAAGATATATCCTCTTCTTTTAAACCGGATAATTCATAAAGTTTATTGACAACCGGTGGAATCTCACGTAATGTAAATGCAAAAATATCACCGCCGTTCATATAAAGAGAATCTTCGTTCCTGGTATTACCATTTTCATCAGTAAAATCCAGAGAAGACTCATCGGTTCTTTTATGTCGCATTCCACCCGTTTTAACTATCAAATTTTTTGCGCCCTTGCCATCTGTTCCATAAACAAAAGGACCAATATTACCGGTTTCCGAAGCAGAAATCAGAATAGAAGCTGAAGCATCTCCAAATATTGTTCTAACGCTTTTATCTTTATGATGAATAAATTTTGAATATGTTTCAGCTGTTATTAACAGAACATTTTTTGCCTGAGATGTTTCAATTAGACCTTTGGCAATTCCCAGACCATAAATAAATCCTGAACAACCAAGGTTAAAATCTAAAGCTCCTGCAGATTTAGGAATTCCTAATCTTTCTTGTAAAAGACAAGCCGTAGTAGGCAAAAAATAATCAGGACTTTGTGTGCAAAGCAGAATAAAATCTATTATATTCGGTTCAATAAGATTATCATCAAATAATTTTTTACAACTTTCAAATGCTAAATCGGAAGAACAAATATTATTTTCAGCAATATGTCTTTCATATATACCTGTTTTTTCCGATATTTTTTCTGCTGACCATTCAGGAAATTCATTATTCAAATTTTCATTGGTCAGAACTCTTTCGGGAAGGAAATAAGCAATATTCGCTATTTTAGATTTCATTTATTATTTTTTTATTAATTGGGAACTTTCTTGTAGAATACGGAAGTTCAATGAATTTAATATTTTTAATCCTCGAATATTTTGTCATAATATTTTGGATTATCCTATAAGTAACATTTTCCAAATCATAATTCCCATTAATAGTACATTCACTTTGAACTGCAACGTGAACGATTTTTACTGTGTTTATTTTAAAGATACACAAAATAACGATTCCAATCAAGATTGAATCTATCTCGGACGAATCCATTACAAAAAGAGTTTGATATTTCTGATCATCGAAATTAATGTATACATATTTGTTATCTGTAATTAATTTAGGGTAACCAAATTCTTCACAAACTTTATAAATACTATTTAAATATATTTTCTGGTTACTATTAAAAAAGAATAATCTTTCAACTTCCGAATAATATCTATATTCCAATTTACTTTTAAAGTAAAGTTCATGCATATTAGTAATAAACAAACATTATAAAAAAATCAAAATAATTTAAATCAAAGATATGAAATTCATTCATTACCAAACCTATTAATATAATACAATAATAAATATTAACGCAAAAAGTAATACAAATAATATTTATAATTATTACTTTGGAATTATCTTACAATCCATTATCTATAAAAA